>ENA-ORBV01003353-ORBV01003353.1-microbial-mat-metagenome-genome-assembly--contig:-NODE-3353-length-32144-cov-13.703246_pt1 | contig 32144 bp, 28 predicted proteins | sample MGYA00237777_ERZ505514 | MGnify/ENA primary metagenome ERZ505514 (study PRJEB26160, sample SAMN06269048) | microbial mat metagenome | isolation source: Oligotrophic lake microbial mat | place... | reverse complement strand
TCCTATTTCCCGGCTAGCTTCCAAGACTGTGGCCTTTCCTTTCTCTATGTCCTGGACAATTTGCTTCTTTACAGCCTGGCTAAAGGTCCTACGTTGACGTAAGGAGGACTTCTTTTCATTTCTTTTGTTCATAAGCTGACCATTTATAAGGTTATTTTTGGTCAACCTATTTCAGGCACGGACATGAAAAGGTATTGTCTAGAGACAGATAATCCTTTACTTCTTCACTTCGATATTCCCTGTTCCGTGGTCTTTATTCAATCAGGTTCTCCCGTCGTCCGGTGGTGCGAAACCCACAATCCCCTAAACTTTCTAAACTTAGGGAGCGAATAGCACCCTAAACTAAACCCTCTAAACCCTGTAACCACTAAAGTATCTGTCGATCCTCAATAAACCCATCAACAAATAAACTTATCAACCCATCAACCCATCAACCCATCAACAAATCAACCCATAAACCCACCCACCCACCAACATATTAAGAAAAATTGTGATATTTGACTCATGAGGCGTTTGGCATACATTTTGGTCAATATTGAGTACTTTTACTACTCAATCAGTCGTGAGACATTATGATCGAAACTCTCATTTCGTCTAAAACGAGGATCAAACTCCTGTTGAAATTCTTTCTCAACAGCAGTTCACGGTCATACCTACGTGGCCTGGAGACCGAATTCGGCGACTCTTCAAATGCTATTCGACTGGAACTCAACCGATTCGAAAAAGCCGGCATGCTGATAACCAGTACGGAAGGCAACAAGAAATTTTTTCAAGCCAACACCCAACATCCGCTCTACAACGAGATCCACAATATCCTCATCAAATACATCGGCTTTGATACGATCATCGACACCGTCATCGAACGCCTTGGTGAAATCAAAGAAGTATATCTCGTAGGCCAACTATCCAATGGCCTCGACAGCCCCGTCATAGACCTCATGCTGACCGGCGACATCGACGAAAATTATCTCGTCAATCTCATCCGTAAAGCTGAAACACTCATCCAACGAAAGATCAGGTACATCATCTACCGCAATGATGAATTGCCGGGCATTGATTGGAAACAGTTTGAAACAAAACCGCTACTGCTATGGAGCAAGGACATATGAAAAAAGTCAGCAGTGAGCACCAGAAAGTCAGCAGTGAGCAGTCAGCAGTCAGCAGTCAGCAAATGTATTCCAAACCAGATATTTCTTTGAAGTCCCCTCGGTTGCTGAGCGAAGTCGAAGTATTAGGGGCAAAAGAGCAGTCTTCACCCAACATGTATCCATGGCTGGTGGTCAAGACAAAAACGAAATGTGAAAAATTCGTCCGCGATAAAATCATGGCAATGGGCATGGATGCATTTGTTCCACTCAAACGACGCACCGCAAAATATAATCGCAAAGTCAAAGTGTATGAACTTCCCCTCATCAGTTGCTATACGTTTGTACGACTCGATAAAGAAAGAAGAAACCAGGTCCTCTCGCTACCGTATGTTCTGGGTTTTCTGCGGATGAACGGCAAGGACTGCCTCGTCAGTGATCAAGAGATGCAATGGCTCCACAAAGTGAGCGGCATAGACCAGGAAGTGACCACAGAAATATTATCCATGCAGCAAGGCGACCAGGTTATGATCGCCTATGGACAACTCGCCGGCATGGAAGGAAAAATAATATCCAGACGCTCGAAGTACGAAGTGGTGGTGGCGTTGGAAAGTTTAGGATTACAAATGGTATTGCAGGTAGATCCGGCAATGCTTGTGCCTTTTACCCCCTAGCCCCCTAAAGGGGGAAAGAGCTCCCGGTTTTTACCCCCTTTAGGGGACTAGGGGATAGAAGAGGTAAGGGGCAAATCAAGATTAATGTCCCGATAGGCTGCGACCTATCGGATGGCGAAGCCATTTTTCTGTGGATGGGCAGCTTTAATAAGCTAATAAGATTATAGGCTTATAAGCTTATAGGCTTATGGGTTGATAAGTTGATTTGTTGATAGGCTTATAAGGTTAGGAGCTTAAATAGATAAGATTTTTAATAATAATGTAATTGAACGTAAACAGAAATAAAATTTTACATTAACCATTAACCATTAACCTCCTAACCTCCTAACCCTTGTCCGTTCACTATTCACCCACACATTGAATTTCATTCAATGAATAATATCCACCCTATCACCGACAGCATCATCTCCCGTGATGACCGAGAAATCCGCCTCGGCCAACATGGAAAAGTCTTATGGTTTACAGGCCTCTCCGGATCAGGAAAAAGCACCTTGGCAATTGCGCTCGAGCGGCAATTGTTTGATAAGGGGTATAGCGTGGTCGTACTTGATGGCGATAACATAAGAACCGGCATAAATAATAACCTCACATTTTCTCCTGATGACCGGGCAGAAAATATCCGCCGCATTGCAGAGATCGCTAAATTGTTTTTGGCCAATGGCATCGTCTGTATTGTGAGTTTTATATCGCCAACACGCGACATGCGCGCCCATGCAAAACAGATCATCGGCCCTTCAGATTTTGTAGAAGTATTTATCGACACCCCCATTGAAATCTGCGAAGCAAGAGATGTCAAAGGCCTCTATAAAAAAGCTAGAGCCGGAGAGATCCGGGATTTCACAGGCATACATGCACCCTATGAAGCTCCACTTCATCCTGATGTGCACATACGTACTGAAGACACTGATATCGAAGAGTCAATGGCTGTGCTGTATCAACAGATTGTACCTCAAATAAGCTTATGAGCTTATTGGCTTATATGCTTATGAGGTTAGATGCCAGCGAAATGTGCTTCGGCTTCCTAGGTGTAAGAGCGTGAGAAAGTGATGATTCCTCTAACCCCCTACCCCTGAAAGGGGGAGCTGAACCATCACAGTGCTGGCGGCGAGAACGCCATCCAGCGGCAAGCCCTCAACGTTTACCAGTTACCATTTAACGTTTACCATTTACCGTTTACCATTTACCATTTACCATTTACCATTTCCCATTTCCCATTTCCCATTTAACGTTTACCGTTTACCATTTACCATTTCCCATTTCCCGTTTACCATTTAACGTTTACCATTTAACGTTTACCATTTCCCATTTCCCATTTCCCATTTAACGTTTACCATTTACCATTTCCCATTTCCCATTTACCATTTAACACCTAACCTCCTAATCCCTTGAAATACTACCTCAACCACCTCGAAGAACTCGAATCCGAATCCATCTTCATCCTGCGTGAAGTAGCTGCACAGTTTGAAAACCCTGTATTGCTATTTTCTGGCGGTAAGGACAGTATCCTGATGGTGTATCTCGCCATCAAGGCTTTTCATCCTGCACGCGTTCCTTTTCCATTATTGCATATAGATACCGGGCATAATTTTCCGGAAGCACTTACATACCGTGATTGGCTTGTGGATCATTATAATCTGCGTCTACATATAGGGTCTGTACAAAAAGCCATTGACGATGGAAAAGTAAAAGAAGAAAAGGGTTTCAATGCAAGCCGCAATGCGTTGCAAACATATGTACTGCTCGATGAACTTGAAAAAGGAAAATACGATGCGGCATTAGGTGGTGGGCGCAGAGATGAGGAAAAGGCGCGCGCCAAAGAACGTTTCTTCAGCCACCGTGATGAGTTTGGTCAGTGGGATCCGAAAAACCAGCGACCCGAACTGTGGAACCTATTCAACGGCCGCAAACATTTCGGCGAACACTTTCGTGTCTTCCCGATCAGCAACTGGACCGAACTCGATGTGTGGCATTACTTCGCAGCGGAGGAATTTCCATTGCCAAATCTTTATTTCGCGCACAACCGCAATGTATTCGAACGTGATGGCGTCCTCCTTCCGGAAAGCGAATACACCCCTCGTCGTCCGGAAGAGATCATCAAAGAAGAACTGATCCGTTGCCGCACCATCGGCGATATGACCTGCACAGGCGTATGGCGATCCGCTGCTTCTACCATCGATGAGATCATTCAGGAAGTAGCTACTTCACGCCTCACAGAACGCGGCGGCAGGGCCGATGACAAGCGCAGCGAGACGAGTATGGAAGACCGGAAAAAACAAGGATACTTCTGACGAAGGTTTATGGGTTGATAAGTTTATATGTTTATGGGCTAAGAGTTTATAAGTTCATGGGCTTATGAGTTTAAGGATTGATGATTTTTGTGTTTTTTGATTGATCTCTTAAAACTTGAGATTTTCTAAGTCCATCAATTATAGGACCAATTTTATCATAATCAATACGTAAATCAGTATAATCAAACTCAGAGATGAATCCCAGATCCAAACTGTGAATAGTGTCATCAATTAATTCAACTAAACTGCCAAATGAAATCTCTGTGAACCTGGCCTGGTCACGAAATGAATGTCTGGATGTGCCTTCAGCTAAATTATTTGAAACAGAAATGACAGCCCGTCTCATTTGGCTGGTAAGTCCAAATTTCTCTTCAGGTGGAAAGTGACTTGTAACACGATACACCTTTATGACTAGTTTTCTTGCTTCTTTCCAGGCGTTTAATTTTTCGAATGAATGAATCTTGAATTTCAACATGTGGTGAAATTTTAATGGTGACAGAATGAGTTTTCAACTATTTAAAATTATGGGGATCTAGTGATAAAATCAATAGATCTCCAAAGAAAATCCCATCAACCCATCAACCCATACTTCGGCTGGTTCGACCTTCTATACGCATCCTTGTGCTACACTTCAACTGCCTATTTCTCATCCATGTTCTCCCGCGGTTGTTGAGCTGCAGCATGAGGATGTGTAGAGCGAGTCGAAATACAGTGCGGCGCAGCTCACCAACCGTCCGCTCAGCAAAAGTTAGCACATCAACCTATCAACCCATCAACATATCAACACAGCAACCCCTAATCTATATCTATTCTAAAATCACATGAAACAAAATAATCCCCCCTCCACAGACAAATACATCGAACTCCTTCGTTTCACAACAGCCGGATCTGTCGATGATGGAAAGTCCACCCTCATCGGCAGACTCCTCTACGACAGCAAATCCATCTTTCAGGATCAGTACGATGCAATCGAAGAAGTCTCTAAACGAAGAGGCGAAGAAGGTGTCAATTTTGCATTGCTGACCGATGGTCTGAAAGCAGAGCGCGAGCAGGGGATTACCATTGATGTGGCCTACAGATATTTCTCCACGCCCAAACGGAAGTTTATCATCGCGGATACACCCGGACATATCCAGTATACACGCAACATGGTGACAGGGGCCAGCACTGCGAATGTTGCTTTGGTCCTCATAGATGCACGACAAGGCGTACTCGAACAAACAAGGCGTCATGCGATCATTGCTAGCTTGTTGCAGATACCTCATCTCGTCATCTGCATCAACAAGATGGACCTGGTGGAGTATAGCCAGGAAGTATATGACCGGATACATGATGAGTTTGAATCTTTCGCCAGCAAGTTGGATGTGCACGATGTGAATTTTATACCGATCTCGGCTTTGCGCGGAGATAACATCGTCGATCGAAGTACAAACATGCCCTGGTATGAAGGATCTACATTGTTGTATTACCTGGAGAATGTACACATTGCTAGTGATTACAACTTTATTGATTGCCGTTTTCCGGTACAACATGTCATCCGGCCATATACCGATGAGTACCATGATTATCGTGGGTATGCCGGAAGGATTGCCGGTGGTATTTTTAAGCGGGGCGATGAGGTGATGTTGTTACCATCAGGTTTTACCACCAAGATCAGTAAGATAGAAACCTATGATGGCGAGCTCGATGAGGCCTATCCGCCGATGAGTGTGACGATACATATCGAAGATGATTTTGATGTCAGCCGTGGAGATATGATCGTGCGTGTCAATAATGTGCCACGCCAGGAGCAGGAAGTAGACCTGATGATCTGCTGGTTTAATGAGCGTCCCCTGCAGGAGCGAGGCAAATATATCCTTCGGCATACGACCAAGGAAGCAAGATGTGTCATCAAAGAAGTCCGCTATCGGATGGATGTCAATACCCTCCACCGCGATATCAACAGCAAGCAGATTAACATGAATGATATTGCACGGATTTCGATTCGCTCGACATTGCCGCTATTTGTAGATCCTTATCAAAAAAACAGAATTACAGGTAGCGTCATTCTCATTGATGAGGGGACGAATGAGACAGTGGCTGCAGGTATGGTGATCTAGAACTAGCCAGGCTTAGGCTCAGCTGTTTAATGGTAATTGTTAATTGTTAAATGGTAAATGGTAATTGTTAAATGGTAAATGGTAAATGGTAAATGGTAAATGGTAAAGGGTAAGTGTTAAATGAGTATTAGATAAATTGTAAAGTGGAGAAGGGGAGTGAAAATTTAAGTTGCATTTTAGAATGATGGACCTTAATTTAGTAGTTCACCAAACAAACTTCACAGTTATGAAAACGTATTCATTTGAAAACCTCGATGTGTGGCAATGTTCAAGGAGACTTTCTGTTTTTATTTATAGTTCAAAAAAAGCATTTCCGGATGATGAAAAATTCGGATTAGTAAGTCAGGTGCGAAGAGCAGCCATTTCTGTTTCTTCAAATCTGGCGGAGGGAAGTGCAAAGAGAACCGGAAAGGAAAAAGCAAGATTTACAGAAATGGCCTATTGTAGCTTAATGGAATTGCTCAACCAGGCTATCATCAGCAATGATCTTGAATTTCTGAATGAGGAAGCCTTTTTAAAAGTACGCTCTTTAATAGATGAGATTGCAGCAAAAGCCACTCGCCTGAGAGAAGCCCAATTAAAGCTCAACTAAAAGCTTTGGTAGCTGGTAAACGTTAAAAGGTTAGCCTAGCAAAATTGGGGACACTTTGAAACCACTTTGCAATGATTAATTATGATTTATCAAGGTTTCGAATGTCAAGAGTACCACTAACCATTTAACGTTTACCATTTACCATTTAACGTTTACCATTTACCATTTACCATTTACCATTTACCCTTTACCATTTAACGTTTACCCTTTACCAAAAAATAACTCGCTTTGAGTATTTACGAAAAATTAAAGACCAAAGAAAAATCCGTCAGCGTCACCGGACTCGGGTATGTGGGCCTTCCGCTCGCGCTCGAATTCGCGCGTCATTTCCGTGTCATCGGGTTTGACATCAACGAAGAGCGTGTTGCCTTGATGCGTCAGGGGATTGATCCATCAAAAGAATTGGCTGCTTCTGCTTTCGAGGGTTGTGACATCCGCTTTACGAGTGATCCTGCCGATCTCCAGGAAGCGCATTTTCATATCATCGGGGTACCGACGGATATAGATGATCATAAAGTACCGGACTTGAATCCGCTGCTCAAAGCCAGCCGAAGTGTGGGTGCAGCCCTCAAACCGGGAGACTATGTTGTCTATGAGAGTACCGTGTATCCGGGATGTACGGAAGAAGACTGCCTTCCCGAACTGGAAAAGGCATCGGGACTTAAGGGCGGTATTGATTTCAAATACGGATATAGCCCGGAGCGTATCGTGCCCGGAGACAAAGTCAAAAAACTTGCCGATATCCTCAAGATCGTCAGTGGAAATGATGCGGAGGCGCTCGAGGAGATTTCAAAAGTGTATGGAGAAATCATTGTGGCGGGGTTGCACAAAGCATCGTCCGTCAAAGTGGCTGAAGCGGCCAAGGTGATCGAAAATACGCAGCGGGATCTCAATATCTCCCTGATGAATGAGCTTGCGATCATCTTTGACCGCATGGGCATTGATACGCGGGAGGTCATCGAAGCAGCGGGCACCAAATGGAATTTTCATAAATACTATCCGGGACTCGTCGGGGGGCACTGTATCAGTGTGGATCCCTATTATCTAATGCACAAGGCACGCAAACTCGGGTTTGAACCCCAGGTCATAGCGGCGGGCCGACGGATCAATGATTCCATGCCCCATTTCATCGCCAAGAAAGTCGTGCAAGCCCTGATCGAAAACGGTAGAAACCCTGGTGAATGCCGGGTGTTGGTGATGGGGATTACGTTTAAGGAGGATGTGGCGGACATACGGAATAGTAAGGTGGTGGATCTCATTCATGAGTTAGAGGATTATTCCATCACGATTGATGTCATCGATCCACATGCTTCAGCGGTAGAAGTAAAACATGAGTATAATTTAGATCTAAAGCGAGAGCCGGAAGGGAAGTATGATGCGATTATCGTGGCGGTGGGGCATAGAGAGTATGTCGAAATGAATGCTGACGATCTTAAGAATTTATCCAGAAATGATATAATGATATTTGATATCAAAGGAGTCTTAAAAGTCTCAGCCAACTATCATTATACAAGATTATAGTCAATGCGATCTATCTATAACATTCTTCGCTTTATTCTTACACATCCGCTTGCACGCAGCAATAAGACAGAAGCATTAAAACGTTTTTTCTTTTATCAGGTAAGTAAGCTTTTTAATCCATATCCTATTGTCTATTCATTTACGGACAAGACAAAATTGATCGTCGAAAAAGGAATGACGGGAGCAACCGGTAATATATATTGTGGATTACATGAATTTGAGGATATGGCCTTTTTATTGCATTTTTTGAGACCAGATGATTTGTTTGTTGATGTAGGCGCAAATGTGGGAAGTTATACGGTGCTTGCTTCGGGGCATGTTGGCGCGAATACGATAGCCTTTGAACCAGTCCCTTTTACATTCAAAAGAATGCAAAACAATTTAGCTATTAATTATCTAAATAGCAAGGTTATAGCATATAATGTAGGTGTTGGATCTAAGGAAGAAATGTTACGATTTACCAGCAACCTTGATACTGTAAACCATGTAGCCATGGATTCGACAGCAACCAATGTCGTTGAAGTGAAAGTCGAAACCCTAGATCATCTTTTGAATGGATTGCATCCATCACTTATTAAAATCGATGTTGAAGGGTTTGAAACTGAGGTCTTGCGTGGAGCTTCCAGTGTTTTGGATGATGAACATCTCAGAGCTATTATTATTGAATTAAACGGATCAGGTAAATTTTATGGTTTTTCGGATGAGGAGATTCATCAAAAGCTAATTGATTTTCATTTTCACCCCTTCACATACGAGCCGTATTTCAGAACGCTGACGCAACGTAAATCATTTGGGGATACTAACACTATATATCTTAGAGATTTTTCTTACGTGAGCTTAAGAGTAAAGAATAGCCTGCCATTTAATGTGCTCGGGCATTTAATTTGATCATAGTTCATAATAGCTCTATTATAATAATGTCAAGTAGGGTGGTGTCAGGAAATTGTTTCATTTATTGAATTACAAGGGGTTGAACTCATCTTTTCTTTCCTGGCTTTCAGGAAATGAAATCCGGATGGCAACCGGAAGTAGATTGTGTATTAATTCGTCAAAAAAGGATTAATCATTAACAGGTATTAGCACATTTGCCTACTATGCGTCAGAAAAAAGTAATAGTCTTAACGAGTGGAAGCACCTACGCCCTAGGAAATTTTTTTATAAAGGCACTTCAGCAAAATAGCCATCAGGTCGTTGGGTTTGATTTGTTTGCAACCCGCTCAAAATATATTCGTGGAGGAATAATAGGAGAAAAAATTAATGATTTTTGGCCAGTTGACGCTTGGGTTCGAAAGGCTAATAGAGAGTTAGTTGTTTATATCCAGCAATTTAAGCCTGATCATATTCTCATTAGCGGTGACAATCCTATATTAATTGGCTCCTTGGCATTTGCTCGATCCATTTTGCAGGATTTGAGAATCACACTCTTCTGGCCGGATACCCTCGCGAATCTAACCAAGAACATTACACACTTAAGTCCTTTGGTTGATCTGGTCGCTTCCTATAGTAAAACGGCAATAACTCAATTCAAATTACTAGGATTCAAAGAGTGTATTTGGATGCCATTTGCCGGAGACACGGAATTTCTCGGTGACACATCAGAAAATCTGTTTAAAGAAGCATATGCTTATGATTGCAGTTTTGTTGGGGGCTGGAGACCCGAAAGGGAGTTAGTGATTGAAAGGATTCTCTCTGCTTTGCCAGGTATTTCTCTTAAGATTGTCGGACCATTTTGGAGTAAAAGGGTTAGCAATATGAAACTCGTAAAATATATTGATGACACACCAAAATTTGGAAAAGCATTCGGAGATTTTATGAGATCCTCCAGGATTAACCTTAACATCATCGATGACACCAATTTTCCTGCCGCCAATATGAGATTCTTTGAAATACCGGCAGCCGGGGCACTACAACTTTCGTCTTCCTGCCCTGAGATGAAAGATCTTTTTCTGGAGGGAGAGCATATTTTCTATTACGAATCACCTGATCAGGCTGAGGATAAAGTAAAGTATATACTGGCTCATCCTGAGGAAGCAGTTCTAGTACGAAAAAGATCACATGCTTATGTAAAGGAGCACCACACGTATATGCAAAGGATGCAACTTATCATTTAATTAATTTAATCTTTTATGGCAAATATTTTAGTTACCGGTGGTGCAGGCAACATCGGAGGAAGCCTTGTCAATCGGCTGGTTCAAAATCCGGACCATTTTGTCGTCGTGTCAGATAATTTGCTTACTGGCGCTAAGGACAAACTTCCCGGAGATGCCTATTCAAATTGGAAATTTATCAAGTCGGATGTAAACGAATATCGGGATATTAGTTCAATCATGCTTGCCTATAATTTTGATTACGTCTTTCACTATGCAGCTGTTGTAGGGGTAAAGCGTACGTTGGCTAATCCAAAGCTCGTATTAGACGATATTGAAGGAATCAAAAACATTCTCAATATGTCAAAGAACACAGGCGTAAAGCGGATATTTTTTTCATCATCTTCTGAAGTTTATGGTGAGCCTGTGGAAATTCCTCAGTATGAGGATACGACCCCGCTTAACTCAAGACTGCCATATGCCATCGTGAAAAATGTAGGCGAGGCCTTTTTTAAATCATATCAGCAGGAATTTGGTTTGGATTATACCATCTTCAGGTTCTTCAATACGTATGGCCCCAGACAGAGCACGGATTTTGTTATTTCAAAATTTATTGAAAAAGCTACCACAAACCAGGATATTACCATATACGGTGAGGGTTCACAGACCAGGACATTTTGTTATATAGATGACAATCTGGATACTATACAGAGGATTTTAATAGATGGTTTTTGTGTGAATGATGTTATTAATGTGGGAAGTGATGAAGAAATTACAATTCTTGAGTTGGCCAGAATAATCATTAGAATTTTTAATTCAAAATCAACCATTGTTCATCTCCCGCCTTTGTCAGAAGGGGATATGAGCAGAAGAAAGCCGGATATTTCTAAAATGAGGAAGATTTTGAATAAGCCCTTAGTGTCTTTAGAGGAGGGAATCCGAAGGACGTTTGAAAACCGTATGTTTTGAAATGGAAAAACCGAATATCTATTTTATAGTTTCACATCCCATTCAGTATTTTGTTCCACTCTATAAATATCTTGCTAAGAATGAAACCGTCAATACAAAAGTCTTTTTCCTTTCAGATGAGACAGTGAAAGGAGGAATTGACAAGCAGTTTGGTGTTAAGTTTACCTGGGATATTCCACTCCTGGAAGGGTATGACTATGCTTTCGTAAAAAACGCATCCTTGAAACCTTCAATCAATAATGGTTTTTGGGGTATTTTCAATCCGGGGATGATTGTAAATTTATGGCGATTACCAAAGGGAATGGTGATTGTAAGTGGATGGAATTTCAGTTCCTATTGGGTGTGCTATTTTTTTGCTTTCCTCTTTGGCCATAGTGTAGCCATCAGATGTGAGGCACCTGCTTTTAAAGAAGCCCATCGAAAGGGAATTAAAAAGCATATCCGAAAATTACTTATTGGCAAAATTTTATTAAACGGATTGGTAGATAAGTGTTTATATGTAGGCCAACAAAACAAGGCGTTTTACAAACATTTTTCCATAGCCGAAGAGAAATTGGTGTTTAGTCCATATTCCATAGATAATGAACGATTTAAAAGTGGGGTTGCACTCTATGATAAATGGGAACAACGTAAACACCTTGGTATAGAACCGGATGATTTTGTCATTCTTTTTACTGGGAAATTTACTCCGGTAAAGCGACCAATAGACCTGGTTAAAGCATTTCATAAGCTTGATCTGTTGAAAAGACGACTGGTTTTGGTGGGCGATGGAGTTCTAAAGGATGAGATGTCAATGTATATTGAGAATTGTAAAGTGGCGGGAGTTCATTTTACAGGATTTATTAACCAGCGTGAATTGCCTAAATATTATGCCCTTGCAGATGTGCTGGTGCTTTGCTCAGAGTCTGAAACGTGGGGGCTCTCCGTAAATGAAGCTATGGCATGTGGGTTGCCGATAATTGTCAGTGATACGGTAGGTTGTGCTGAAGATCTTGTACATAGCGGACTAAATGGATTTATCTTCCTCAAAGGAGATGTAGATTCTCTTACAAGAGCGCTGCAAAGCATATCTGGTCAACGGAACGGGATTTCCAATATGGGCCTTGAATCTGAAAGGATAATCAACGACTACACCATTGAAAAGTCAGCAGAGGGAATTGTTTCAGCAGCAAAACGCTCACTACGGTAGTATGGTCACCTCTTCAACTTGATTAGGAAGCGTATCATATCAGCAATTTCTGGAAATGTGCTGATGCAGGTTATTAGCCTAGTTATACAGGTAGCCGGCATTCCATTGCTACTCAAATACTGGGGGATTAGCTATTATGGGGAATGGCTCGTGCTGTTTACCATTCCATCCTTTATAGCTATTAGTGACATGGGATTGGGTAGTTCTACTACCTCAGAACTTTCTATGTTGCTACTGGCCAACAGAGAGGAAGAGGCAAAAAATATACTGAGAAACACTTTTTGGTTCATTCTGGTTGTTGGAGGAATTCCCTTCTTTCTTTTGGCGTTGTCACTATTTATTTTGCCATGGTATGAATGGTTAAATTTTTCTGCTATTACTCCTTCAGAATTCAATCCTGCTTTTGTTTTTCTTATAGTATATATTTATTTGTCCTTATTTCTTACCATTCCATTAGGGTATTATCGGGTGAAGCAAATTTATCATCGTGAAAGATATATTTCATCCCTATTCCGAGGTATCGAATTTTTACTAGTTATATTAGTTGTATTGGCGGGGTATAAAATTGTTGTTGTAGCGTTCGTTTATTTTATAGTCCGATTAGTTCAGTTAGTCTATATTTTATCTGATCTTTCTTTCCGATTCGAGTCATTTAGGTTATTTCCATTTGAGATTAGATACCAGGAATTTAAACATTTGCTTAAACCAGGGTTATCCGCCATGACCATATACATGGGACAAAACATTTTAGGGCAAGGGTTAATTTCGATTATCGGAATTGGTTTAGGTAGTGCCCAGGTGGTACTCTTTTCCACAACACGAACATTAGTGAATATGGTGAAGCAGGTAGTTGGAATTATTAATCTTTCGGTCACTTCAGAATTTAGTTATGCGTATGGTGCTGGAAACATTCCCTTGCTGCGAAAATTATTTCGATATACTAGTCAAAGTAATGCACTTATTGCCATTGGCTTATTGTTTACTTTGTATTTCTTTGGGAATTGGATATTTCGTGTCTGGACAGGAGGTGAAGTGAATATCATCGAGCCATTTTTTATCTTTTTTCTATTGAGCACATTTTTTGGAGCCATGTGGAATGCCCATCTAGTATTGCTCGTCTCCACCAACAAATTGGGCAGAACGGGTCTTTTATTTTTAATAAATGCATTTATTCTTGTTGCATTTAACGCAGTTTGGATAAAAGCAATAGGCATTTCTGGAGTAGCATTAAGTCTCTTATGCTTTGAAGCGATCATGTTGTGGATCATGTTGGTGGCCAGTAAAGCAGTACTGAGTGATGGAATCTCTAAGCCGATTTTGGATATATGAAAACGCGATATGAACTGAATGAAACCGAATACTTACAAGTGGATATTAGTATAGGATTTAGAATATGTCTTACGGTAGGTTAGATTACAAAGAATTCATGCAGTTAATAAATTCTCTTTGTTTTTATATTGCTAAACTAAACTAGTTATGAACTTATGAGTATAGAAAGTGACGTCACCCAAAAGTGGAAGCCCAGGATTTATAAGAACTATAGTACACTGTTCAAGACACAGGTTGATAGTAGTGCATATGAGCAGTTTGTACCTTATGCTAATTATATTATTCACAATTTTCTTCCTAAGGACAAGGACGCCCAGGTAGTTGATCTTGGATGTGGAATAGGTGGTTTCACCAGAGCTATTGCTAAGGCGGGCTATTTAAATATCCAGGGAGTAGATATATCGGAAGAGAGTGTGCAAACTGCCCATTCGTATGGTGTTCAAAATGTAAAACTGGGAGATATATTCACTTACCTTGAAAACATGGCTGATAATGGTATAGATGCAATTTTATGTATTGATGTACTGGAGCATTTTACAAGAGAAGAAGGGATAAAACTACTGGTTGAAATGAGAAGGGTACTTAAATCAGATGGCAGAGCAATTATTCATGTTCCAAACGCTGAAGGGATATTCGGATCAAAAATAAGGTATGCAGATTTTACACATGAAATGGCCTATACCCAAAAATCCATCTCCCAAATATTGCAATATTCCGGATTTGGTCAGGTATATTGTTATGAGGACAAACCTATTATTCATAGCATATTAAGCGCATTAAGGCGACTACTTTGGGTAGTGTTGACCATTCCTTATCGAATCCTGCATGCCGTTGAGACAGGGTCGATGAACGTGAAATTATCTCAGAATATTCTGATCGTGGCCTTTAAAGGAACTGCGGTAAAATAGATATTGTGTTTTATGCTATTTACTCAGCAGATCAAATATTTATCAGTTTGTTAGTTTGAAGATGACAAAGGCGTATATCCTTCTGTTGACACATTTTCTGGTATGCATTATTGTTTTTACAGTGCAGCCTTATTTGACAGGATTGAATGTTATGCCATACGGACTCATTGGGGTGTCATTATGTATTACGATCCTACTGACAAGTTGGTTGTTTATGAAGTTTCCTTCTGAAAGAATGAATCCATTCACATTGCTTTCCATCATTTATTCCCTTCAATTTTCTGTTTCACTTTATCTGGTAAAATTCCACAAGCTCGTATCCCAAAATGAATTGATGCGACATTATAATAATATTGATGAATCTAATTTAGTTGATGCACTTAGGTATGCATATATTTTCTCTTTTATTGTACTATGCTTTGCATTTGTGTTTGCACATTCTGCTTTATGGGTTAGGATTTTGTCGCTCATGCAGAGAGCGCTTTCTAATAAGGGCAAACTTTTATCCTTTTTCGTTTATGGCATCACTTTCTGTGAATTTCTCTTGATCATAACTGGAAAAGTTACCCTGCAAGGTGAATCACTGGTTGGAAAGGATATGGAGAATATTGAAGTAAACCCACTTGTAGCGATAGTCAATCCCATTGCATGCCTGGCTGTTTTCTTATCTACGTATTTGTATTCGAATTCAAAGAATAAAAAACTTATAGTCGTATTGGTGATACAATTCATTTGGTTTTTTCTCTGGGGTCGTCGGCAGATCGTGTTTTTTGCTTTTCTCGCTTTTATAGGTTTTTATTATGATAAGGAGATTTTACTCAACCGGATTACGAAAAGAGGGTTTCAAAAAATTTTATTGTCAGCTATACTGTTTGTGGTGGTGGCGACAGCCGCACGATTTTATCAACAATTACGAACGATTGGAGGGGTGGCCGTTTTGCAGAATGTCACCATAACGTCTTTACAGAAGGTCATTAAATTATATAGGACAAGTGATAATAACGAACTGCGATATGCAAGCGAGTATAACATAGAAATCCGAGCCTTATCGACAGTGGCAGCCATTGCCCATTATGACAAATTGATAGAAGGTGGGGGTATACAACAGGGTAATGGATTAGAGATTTACAACAGCATGCTTAAAGTTACCCCCAGCAACTATTTTATTGATAAGGCCTCTATTCCTATAATGGAAGCGTTGGCTTCAGAACTTACGGGAGGTAAAATTAGAAGTAACCGGGATCTGGGAGGCAGTTTAATTCTTGAAAGCATGATCGATTTTGGTAGGATGGGCTTGTTTATTTATCCAGTATTTTTAGCCATGGTGATTATTGGATTCTATTGGTTTTTGTTGAAAATAGGAAATCCATTTGCCATGCTGTGGTTTATCATAGCCTTAGTTTATAGCATTTTATCTATGTTGGAAGGAAGTTTAGGGGATATGTTTTTGGCAATGAGGGCAACCATTTTTGTGATGGGGATACTTGCTCTTTCATGGTTTTTCGGGAAAATATTCATGGCAAAGAGAGTATCATTAGCTGACAAGTCGCTATAAATATTTGCATGTATCTTATAATAAATGCTCAGGATTAGAACGAACTGTTGACATTGAAGATAAATTGGTCGACCAGGAATTGAAAGGGGCTTCTTGCTGAAACATATTGAGGGCAGATTAGGAAGGAAGATAATATTCTGTTGACGGAGTACTCTTAGTAATAATTATACTGATTTCGTTGAACAAAAAATATTATTACATATGTCATACAAACTGTTCTAATTTATAGTAAGTAATTATTTTAAATATTCTGCTGTTCCGAAAGGATGACATTTGCGCAATTTCCAAAATGGAGAATAAATTATAGTGCTTTTTACAGTTTATTTATTAGTGCAACATTAGAAATGGAGCTAGTATTATTTTTCAGACGCAAAACTCAAAGCGCATATAGCATTGAATCTATTTTTGAGCCTTTTGCGCATAGGATAGTCGGGGCGAAATGTGTCTATGTTCCTTTTCAGGCAAATAGTTTTATTCATATCGTAAGAAATATTTACTATGCCAGGACAAAACAAGGTAGTATAAATCATATAACTGGTGATATACATTATGCTATTCTTGGGCTTGGCCATAAAAAGGCCAAAATTCTTACCATCCATGATTGTGGAATTCTTTTCGACTCTAGTAAGCCTAAATGGGAATTGATACTCCTTAAATATCTTTGGTTTAAATGGCCCGTGCGGATAGCGGATATCGTAACTACGGTTTCTGAAAAGTCGAAAAGTGAAATTATAAAATCTACTAATTGCCCTTCATCAAAGATCATAGTAATACCTAACTATGTTAATCCTGGATTTATACTACAGCAAAAAGAATTTAATTCAATTACTCCGCGGATTTTACATATTGGATCTACTAAAAATAAGAATTTAGCAATCACTATTAGGGCTTTGAAGGGGATACAATGCGAATTACGGATTATTGGGATGATTTCAGAAAAGGAAACTGAACTTTTGCGTGCCAACTCTATTTCATATACACAACTTTTTAGTGTTTCTTTTGAAAGACTCAGGCAGGAATACTGCGATACGGATATTGTTTTATTCGTTTCAACTTACGAGGGGTTTGGCTTGCCAATTCTAGAGGCACAAGTAACTGGGCGTGTTTTGATTACAAGTGATATCAGCCCATGCCGGGAAGTAGCAGGTAAAGGCGCTCTATGTATAAACCCAAATAATATTCTGGAAATACGGGAGGCTATTGAAAATGTAATCAGGAGTGAAAAGTTACGCTCAGACATTATAGAGGCCGGACTTCAAAATGTAAAGATGTATTCAATGGACGTTATACTTTGTCAGTACAAGCAAGTGTATTCACGATTTAGTACGATGCCGCAATGAGTCTGTTGTTTGAATTCTATATAAATCCACAGACAGCTCAAATCTTTATAAGACTAAAGTCAGTGATGTGGCGTTATTTCCATTTGCATTCTAATCAACTTGCGTAAATGTATAAGACGTCGATTGAATTGGCATTTACTATCACGCAACATCTGTGGGCCACCCGCATTAATTCTGTTTTGAATGGAGATAACTTGTAGCCTGCAAGATTGAATATCCTGACTATTGTGCCTTCCTATAAGCCAGCCTATATTTATGGAGGACCGGTTAGAGCGATCGCTTCACTATGTGAATCTCTGGTGGAGGCTGGTCATCAGGTCACTGTTTATACGACTACGGCAAATGGCGATCTCGAGCTCCAAGTAGAAGTGGGGAAGGAATATCTGGTGGATGGAGTTCGCGTCATTTATTTTAGGCGGGTATCCAAAGGGCATTCAAACCTAAGTCCTCAACTGCTTAAGTCGCTGTACAAGAATATTGATCGTTTTGATATAGTGCACATCCATTCCTGGTGGAACCTAGTGACTATCCCTTCAGCTTGGATATGCCAGATTAAGGGAGTCACCCCACTTGTTTCTCCTAGAGGAACATTGACGGGTTACTCCTTTACACATCGATGGAATAAAGTCAAGAAAATATTTCACACCCTGGCTGGCAAAAGAATCCTCAACAATGCGGTATTGGTTTTTACGTCTGAAAGGGAGAAGGAAGAAGCGTTAAGGTTTGTGGATGGAAAGGCCGCCCATGTATTACACAATATCCTTGATCTACCAAATAGAACTCGCGACCTTCATAGGGATACACCATATATGAAACTCCTTTTTCTGGGACGTATTGACCCGGCAAAAAACCTTGAATTACTGTTGAAGGTATTAACCAGTATAGTGGAATTGCCTTATGAACTAATTATTGCCGGCGAAGGAGCTCAGGCTTACACACAAAAGCTCAAACAAATAGCTTTCGGTTTCAATCAAATCAAATGGATTGGGGCAGTTCAAGGAGAAGAGAAATATAAGCGACTTGCCGAAGCTGACCTCTTGGTTTTGCCTTCTCATACTGAGAACTATGGGAATGTAGTTTTCGAAGCCTTAAGTCAGGGAACAGCAGTTATCGTTTCTGATCATGTTGGAGCAAAAGACTATATCCGGAAAATGCATTTAGGATGGATCGTAGCAGGGGGTCAACCTGAATGGAAGGAAGCGCTTATCAATATATGGAAGGATAAAGCCAGTCGGGATGAAATCAGGGAAAGAGCACCAGGATTTATTTCAAGGGATTTCGAACGAAATCTGCAAATCAGGAACTACACCGAATTATATGGAGATCACCTAAAGGAGTTTGCTTCAAGATGACTAATCTTACTGTAATCATATTGACTTTCAATGAAGAACTGCATATCCGCAGGGCCATCGAGAGTGCGTCTCGTGTAGCTAGCGAGGTCATTGTAGTAGACTCCTATTCTACAGATCAAACCATCAACATCGCTCTTGAATTAAATGCCCGGGTCATGCAACATCACTTTGTAAATCAGGCGCAGCAATTTCAATGGGCCATGGAAAATGGCGGAATCATCACTGGATGGACGATGCGGTTAGATGCAGACGAATATCTCACGGATGAACTGATCTATGAAATTGAAGGAAGACTATCAAATCTCCATCAGGAAATATCCGGTATTGTTTTGAAAAGGCAGGTTCATTTTATGGGACACTGGATAAAGCACGGGGGATATTACCCCATTCATCTCTTACGTATCTGGCGCACTGGACATGCCATCATCGAACAGAGATGGATGGATGAGCATACACACCTCACTCAGGGAAGGACGGTGACCTTTAAACATGATTTTATTGATGACAATCTGCAGTCATTGACATGGTGGACGGAAAAGCATAACGGTTATGCTACACGCGAAGCTCTTGATATACTTATCAATAAATACAGTTTGCAATCCACTCCTGAAAATGCGACAAATACTTCTAATGCAAAGCAAGCGGAACGGAAGCGATGGTATAAAAGCAACCTCTATCTACGATTACCACTTTTTTTCAGAGCCTTTCTCTATTTCCAATTCAGATATTGGATCAAGCTCGGCTTCTTGGATGGATGGAAGGGGCTGATTTGGCATTTTCTTCAGGGATTTTGGTACCGGTTTTTGGTAGACGCCAAAATTGCGCAAATTGAATGGTGGGCGAAAACTGAAAGCAAGTCTATACAGATCGTGCTTTCTGAGAAATTCAATATTCATATTTGATTTCCTTTTAATTCCTCTTAAGATATGTCCTCGCTTAAATCCTTGCTTTATCATTTTGGCGCACCGCTGCTTCGAAAGTGGCTTAGCGGCAGCATGACAAGCAAACGCATCAAGGGATCTAGCAAAGTGCTCTACTACGACAGAAGCCAACATCTCGGGTTTCTTTTTTCGCAGGAGATTGTTTACGAACCTGAATTCAGTCACATCTTGTTGGACCAAATTCAACCAGGTACACTGGTTTTTGAAATCGGGAGTAATATTGGTCAATACAGTCTCCAAATCAGCGAAAAATTGGGCCCCTCCGGGAAATTGATTTGTGTAGAGCCAGATTCTGACAATTTTGCTTCCCTTTCTTTTAATATCCTCAAAAACCATTGTCAAAATGTTGAATTGATCAATAAGGCTGTCACGGATCACGAGGACAAACTCACATTTTATAAAGACACCACCACTGGAGGCCGTATGAGTTCTCTTATACGTGAGTATTCAGGAACTCATTTTCAAGGAAAATCGGAAATAGTACTTACTACAACATTCAAAGCAATGTCAGAACAATTTGGTATTCCTGCTTTTGTGAAAGTGGATGTGGAAGGTGCGGAAAATCTAATTTTCAAAGAGAAAGATGCGTTTCATCATGCAACTATATTCCTTGTTGAAGTCAGGGAAGAAACCAAAACCGATGTTTTTAATGTATTTAATGACGCAGGATTTTCTTTGTATTTGCTCGAAAATAATCAACAGCGCATTTTACATTCTTCAGATATCCCTGACTTTGCCAACCTGTTAATTAAGCATTCCCATAGAACCGGGTGATCATTAGATTACACCTGAAATCCTAGACGAGTTCTCGCTTCGTTTAACAAACCCCATGCTTTCACACCCAAACATCTCTCTTTATCTCTCACCCTTACATAATACGTAGATGTACATCCTAGGCCTTAACGCCTACCACGCCGACTCCTCCGCCGCGCTCCTCAAAGACGGAGTACTCATTGCGGCGATCGAAGAAGAGCGCTTTCGCAGAGTCAAGCACTGGGCCGGTTTCCCTGCAGAGGCAATTCGCTTTTGTCTCAGAGACGCAGGTATCACCCTGGACCAGGTGGATCATATCGCCATCGGCAGAGACCCGAAAGCAAAACTGTTGAAGAAAGTCCTCTTTGCAGCTTCCCACCCACAGATCGGCTTAAGCGCTTTACGCAACCGGCTACTGAATGCAAAGCAAATAGCGTCTTTATCCAAAGAATTTACAAATCACTTTTCATTTGTCAATGAAGAAGAGATCAAATCAAAAATTCATAACGTAGAACACCACAGAGCTCACCTCGCATCCGCTTTCTTTGCCTCCTCTTTTGAAGAGGCGGCACTGTTATCTATTGACGGTAGTGGCGATTTTACAACCACGATGCTTGGCTTAGGACACGGTGCCACCATCGATGTGCTTGATTCCATTGATTTCCCGCATTCGATCGGCGTATTTTATTCCGCATTTACCCAATACCTCGGCTTTCCTCATTATGGCGATGAGTATAAAGTAATGGGCCTGGCCCCTTATGGCAAGCCACTCCATATCGATAAGCTAAAGGATATTGTTCGTCTCACAGATGATGGTTTGTTCAATCTCAACCTCGCTTATTTTAGTGTCACCAGTGGTAATGTGATTTCCTACGGCGATGATCATATCCCGGTGGTGAATAAACTCTATACGAAGAAATTCGCGGAGGCCTTTGGACCTGAACGTCAAAAAGGACAAGAGCTCACACAATACCATAAAGACCTGGCCGCTTCCGTGCAGGCCTATACAGAACAAATAGTTTTTCATTTGTTACAGGGTTTGTATGACAGGACGAAGCTAACTTCACTTTGTCTTGCAGGCGGTGTGGCGCAGAATTCAGTGGCCAATGGAAAAATCACCCGCAATACTCCCTTTACAAACGTATATATCCCGAGCGCAGGACATGATGCGGGCATTTCGATGGGCGCGGCATTGTTTGTGCACAACCAGGTATTATCACATCCGCGCCTTCCATCTATACGCAGTGCCTATACTGGCAGCAGCTATTCAAATGAGGATATCGAAAAGTTCCTTGATCACGAAGGCGTAACCTACAGACGATATAATGATGATGACTTGTTTGATATCGTTTCAGACAAACTGGTCAATGGTGGAGTGGTGGGTTGGTTTAATGGCCGCGCGGAGTTTGGCCCAAGAGCTTTAGGCGGCAGATCTATTCTGGCGGACCCGCGAAGACAGGATGCTAAGGAATTGCTCAATGCAAAAGTGAAGCGACGTGAAAGTTTCCGTCCTTTTGCACCCTCTATCCTTGCCGAACACGTTGATACGTTTTTTGAAGTAAACGATAGTGTCCCTTTTATGGAAAAGGTTTTTCCGATCCGCAAGGATAAACAACACCTGATACCCGCCGTCACCCACGTAGACGGCACCGGCAGATTGCAATCCGTTGAAAAAGATACCAACCCCCGCTATTATAATCTCATTCATACATTCTATAAGAAAACGGGAGTGCCCATCTTGCTGAACACATCTTTCAACGAAAACGAACCCATCGTCAACACTCCCAGGGAAGCACTTGATTGTTTCAGACGGACGCACATGGATATGCTGGTATTGGAGAATATTATTGTAGTACGCAATCAACTTAGCTGATTTTATGTTTTCTCTTCCTGCAGGTGAGCCATATCCCTTAGTCACTATTGTGACGGCAACCTATAATAGCGAAAAGACTATTCGGGACACCTTGATCAGCGTGGCCACGCAGGATTATCCGCGCATCGAACATGTCATAGTGGACGGTGCTTCAAAAGATACTACCCTCTCCATCGTGCGTGATTACCCACATGTCTCAAGGATCATATCCGAAAAGGACGCGGGTATTTATGATGCTATGAATAAGGGAATCACCGGTTCCTCAGGAGATATTATAGGACTACTCAATTCAGATGACTTCTATGTATCCGCTGATATCATCAGCAAAGTTGTGGACCGCATGCTGCAAGAGAAGACAGATGCGTTGTACGGTGATCTGGTCTATGTGCATCCGCAGGAAACAAACAAGATACTTCGGACATGGATTGCAGACGCATACGCACCACGCAAGTTTCTATATGGTTGGATGCCTCCACATCCTACTTTTTTTGTTCGCAGGCATGTTTATGAGCGGCTTGGATTATTCAATATCAATCTGAGATCAGCGGCAGATTATGAACTCATGCTGCGATTCCTGTATAAAGGAAAGATCACAGTAAGTTATCTGCCGCAGGTCATTGTCAAAATGAGGGCAGGGGGTATGAGCAATGCCTCCTTTAGTAACCGGATCAAGGCCAATCTGGAAGACCGCGAAGCATGGCGTGTCAATCAGTTACGTCCGTATTTTTTTACCACCCTGTTGAAACCGCTCAGGAAATTGATTCAATTTGTACGCAAACCTAATTCCGTAGTATGAAGGTAGCATTGATTACAGGGGTCACCGGCCAGGATGGTGCGTACCTCTCTGAATTTTTGCTGAAGAAGGGATATATCGTCCATGGTATTAAGCGGAGAAGTTCGCTCTTCAATACCTCAAGGATAGATCATCTCTACCAGGACCCACACGTAGACAACCGCAACTTTATCCTGCATCACGGAGACCTCACCGATGCCACCAATATCATTCGCATCATTCAGGAAGTACAGCCGGATGAGATTTATAATCTGGGCGCTATGTCTCATGTCAAAGTGAGTTTCGAAGAACCTGAATATTCCGCGGATGTCGATGGCATAGGGACTTTGCGCATACTCGAAGCAGTCAGATTGCTCGGCCTGTCCGCAAAGACCAGAATTTACCAGGCGTCAACATCTGAATTGTATGGTAAAGTGCAGGAGATCCCGCAGACAGAAACGACACCTTTTTATCCAAGGTCACCCTATGGTGTGGCTAAGTTATACGCCTATTGGATTACGGTCAATTACCGTGAAGCGTATAATATGTTTGCCTGCAACGGCATCCTGTTTAACCACGAAAGCCCGATGCGCGGTGAAACGTTTGTCACCCGTAAAATCACACGTGCCGCAGCCAAGATTGCACTGGGCATGCAAGATGTATTGTACATAGGCAACCTGGATGCTAAACGCGACTGGGGTCACGCAAAAGATTACGTCGAAGTGATGTGGAAAATATTACAATATCACACAGCCGAAGACTGGGTCATCGCTACCGGCGTGACAACCTCTGTGCGTGATTTTGTGCGCATGGCTTTTAAAGTAATGGGCATCACGCTTGAATTTAAAGGCAGTGGAGCTGATGAGATCGGCTTCATACAAGCAATAGATAAAGATCTTTTTTTACTGGTCTCCGGCAGTTCATGTCATCTCTCTGTTGATGATGTATTGGTGCGGGTAGACAAACATTATTTCAGGCCTACAGAAGTTGATTTGCTCGTAGGGGATGCGACCAAAGCAAACGTAAAACTCGATTGGCTGCCAAAGCATGATGTCTCTTCCTTGTGCAGAGAGATGATGCTATCAGATGTCCGTTTATTCCAACGCATCGCACTGCTAAAGCGCGAGGGGTTTGATATCACAAATGAATATGAGTAAGCTTGCCCATGGGACATTTTAAGCTTTGTGCTTAAAATCCATATATCGGAACTGTATCCCATAGTGAAATCATTGAAAGGAAGTAATGTCTTCGTATACCCCTAAAACAGACATTTTAAGCATTGTGCTTAAAATCCATATATCGGAACTGTATCCAATAATAAGTCATTGAAAGGAAGCTTATGGCTTCCAGGTAAATTCTCACGCTCTCACGCTCTCACAAGTGCACCATACATCTAAAATCTACATCGCCGGTCACACCGGCATGGTCGGATCAGCGATCTACCGCAAACTCACCAGCCAAGGGTACACCAATATCATTGGCAGATCCTCCGCCGAACTAGACCTGCGGTCTCAGGATCAGGTCATTGGTTTTTTTGAACGGGAACGGCCTGCGTATGTTTTTCTTGCAGCAGCCAAAGTGGGAGGCATTCTCGCCAACAATCAATATCGTGCAGCGTTTCTGTATGACAACCTGATGATCGAAGCCAATATCATTCACGCTTCTTTTCTCACCGGGGTTGAAAAACTTTTATTCCTAGGTTCTTCATGCATCTATCCTAAACACGCCCCGCAGCCATTGAAGGAGGAATATTTGCTGACCGGCTTACTGGAAGAAACCAATGAACCCTACGCCATTGCTAAAATTGCCGGCATCAAGATGTGCGAAGCTTACCGCAGTCAGTATGGATGCAATTTTATTTCAGCGATGCCCACCAACCTCTATGGGCCAAATGATAATTATGATCTCCAGGGATCACATGTCTTGCCTGCATTGATCCGCAAGTTTCATGAAGCAAAGAAAAACGGAAACAACGAAGTGGTGATATGGGGTTCAGGGACACCCCTGCGCGAATTTATGCACGTAGATGATCTCGGAGATGCCAGCCTGTTTCTGATGAAGCACTATAATGAAGCAGGATTCATCAATGTAGGCTCAGGCATGGAGATTTCCATTCTTCAACTTGCTCAACTGGTGAAGGAAATTGTTGGTTACGAAGGCATGATCGTCCACGACACTTCAAAACCGGATGGTACGCCGCGCAAACTCATGGACAATACAAGACTGACACAGTTGGGCTGGAAATCAACCATCCCCTTAGCAGCAGGCATCAAAGATGTATATAGTCAGCTGAAGGATAAAGACTGGTATTAAAAAACAGATACAGTGTTTAGAAAGCACCTAAAGACAGCTTCTGGCTGTCATGTCCCCTACATGATATTTTAAGGGTTTCCCTTAAAATCAATATATCGAATCATCAAATTAATCACCTGGATCATTGAAAGACAGCTTCTGGCTGTCATGTAAAAATCACATCATGCTTCGATCCGCCCATCAACCCTTAACCCATTTAACATTTAACATTTACCATTTAACAATTACCATTTAACAATTACCATTTAACAATTACCATTTAACAATTACCATTTACCATTTACCATTTACCAATTACCATTTACCATTTACCAATTACCATTTAACAATTACCATTTACCATTTAACAAATAAGCCTTATAAGCCACTAAGCGTATAAGCGCCTCATCTCCTCACCTCCTAAGCTTTTCAAATGTGCGGCATAGCCGGAATAGTAAACTTCAGAGAAAACACCAGGCATACAGACGCCATACGGATCATGACAGACCGGATCGCGCATCGTGGGCCTGATGCAGAAGGGATCTATGTAGATGAGCATATTGCCCTCGGCCATCGGCGGTTGTCTATCATCGATCTACAGGAAAGCGCCAATCAGCCTATGTGGGACCACACTGGCAGATATGTGCTGATCTACAATGGGGAGATTTATAATTACCGGGAGATAAAATCCAACCTGAAGGATTATCCGTTTAAGACCGAATCCGATTCAGAAGTTATTCTCGCGGCATACGCCACATGGGGTGTGCATTGTCTCGAGAAGTTCAATGGAATGTTTGCCTTCGCCATCTGGGACACCCGTGAGGAAGTATTATTTATGGCCAGGGATCGCGTGGGCAAGAAACCATGCTATTATCATCTCGCGCCGGATCATTTTGTTTTTGGTTCGGAGGTGAGAAGTATGCTGGCTTCAGGACTTGTGCCGCGTCAACTCGATACAGATCATTTGACGGAGTATTTTCGTTACCAGGCACCCATGAATGACCACAGCATGGTGCGTGATATCCGGCATCTCCGGGCCGGCCATTATGCCATCATCAGGCAAGGCATGATGACAGAAGTTCCCTACTGGGGTTATGATGCAATACAACCCTCCAGTGATGATGCCTCTTTAGCTAAGCGTAAAGTGCGCGATTTGCTGCTGGATGCTGTCAGATTGAGAATGGTATCAGATGTTCCTGTAGGAGCGTTTTTGTCGGGCGGAATAGATTCCAGTCTCATCGTCGCCTGCATGGCCGAACAATCAGAAGCACCTGTCAACACGTTTACCATCAGTTTTGATGAAAAGGATTATGATGAATCCGTGTATGCGCAGCAGATCGCTACGCAGTATAAGACAAATCATCACCGCATCCTCATACGTCCTGAAGAGTTTCTGTATTCCGTCGAAGAGATACTCACTTCATTGGATACACCCAGTGGCGATGGCCCCAATTCCTATCTAGTAGCAAAACATACGCGGGCTGCAAATATAAAAGTTGCATTATCAGGTCTCGGTGGTGATGAATTGTTTGCCGGCTACAACAAATTTATGATTTATCACAAAGTCATGAAGTATAGCTGGCTGCTCCATATCCCCCTATACGTAAGGCGATCATTTGCTAAGTTGATCAACACCCTTGGGCCTGATCATACGTACAGTAAATTGGCAAGTCTCGCCAGTTTGAAAAAATGGGACCTTCCATCTGTATATCCTCTTTTGCGCAGTGCCTATGGCTCCGATGAAATCAATAAGTTGTTGGTGAAGCCAAATCAGGTGGATACTGTGCAGCAAAGGCTTGAAGACATTAATGGTGTCGTGTCATGGATGGGTGATTTCAGCAAGTGCACGATTGGAGAAATGGAAACCTATACCAGGGATGTATTGTTGAGGGATACCGATCAGATGTCAATGGCATATGCACTCGAAGTCAGAGTACCTTTTTTTGATTACCGACTTATTGAATATGTGCTTTCCCTTCCGGATCATATCAAATACCCCCATACCCCAAAACAACTCCTGGTAGACGCCATGGCACCAAGGCTTCCGGCAGAAGTAAGTCAACGAAAGAAAATGGGCTTTACGCTGCCGATGAAACACTGGCTCAAAAATGAACTGGCCACCATGGCCGGAGAAAAGATTGCCTACCTCGCTGACCGCAAGGAATTCAACAGTGATGAGGTGATCAACAAATGGAAAAATTTTAATAATGGAGATGAACGCATCCTCTGGACCCGCATCTGGAAACTGGTCGTACTCTCCGATTGGCTCCAACGTAATAATCTCTGAGCCTCTCAAATCAAGACATTTTAAGGGTTTCCTTAAAATCAATATATCAGATCAATACAGTCTCCATCGTGACAATCTGTGAGCAATACAAATCAAGACATTTTAAGGGTTTCCTTAAAATCAATATATCGGATCATCGTGTAAAAAAGAAATAGCAATGAATGACAGCATACGGCTGTCAGGTAAAAACCATTTCACATGAAGACCTCACGGTCACAAACCCATAAACTTAAAACCCCATCTATGCTGGCGGCGATACTTCGGCTTCGCTCAGCACAGGAAACGCCATCCAGCGGCAATTTCTAGCTAACCTCCTAAGCCCCTAACCTCCTAAGCCCTCACCCATGAGAATAGACATCATCGCCGGCGCACGCCCGAATTTTATGAAGATAGGCCCGATCATCAGGCAATTGAAGAAATTCAATGTGATGCACCCGGCGACACCCTTCCACTACAGACTCATCCACACCGGCCAGCATTATGACCGCAATATGAGTGATAGTTTTTTCGAACAACTCGGCATTCCGGAACCCGATATCAACCTGGGCGCAGGTTCGGGAACCCAGGCCAGTCAGACTGCCCAGATCATGATCGGATACGAAAATGCAGTTAAGGAATGGGCCCCGGATATTTGCATCGTAGTAGGAGATGTCAACTCAACCATGGCCTGTTCGATCGTGGCAAAGAAAGCCGGTATCAAGGTCGCGCATGTCGAAGCAGGTATACGTTCCGGCGACTGGTCAATGCCCGAAGAAATCAATCGCATCGTAACAGATAGTATCACCGATTATTTTTTTACGACATCAGAAGAAGCGAATGCCAACTTGCTGCAGGCGGGTCATCAGCAGGAGCAAATTTACTATGTAGGAAATACCATGATTGATTCGCTCCTCGACAATATAGACAAACTCATAAAACCTGAATTTTTTGATAAGTCGTTGTCCGGTCGTAAATATATTGTCCTGACGCTGCACCGCCCATCCAATGTAGATGATCCGATAAAACTGGCAGCGCTGCTTGACCGCATCCATCACGCCCTGGATGATTGCCAGGTCTTATTTCCAATGCACCCAAGAACCCGTAAGATCTTTAATGCCACGGGTCGTGAATACAGGCAGTTTACTATAGTCGAACCAATGAGCTATCTCGAATTTATGTTTGTCGTCAAACACGCTACAGGTGTCGTGACAGATTCAGGAGGGATAACGGAGGAAACCACAGTATTGAATATTCCCTGCATCACCTTACGCGATAGTACCGAGCGACCGGAAACGATCCGATTAGGCACAAATGAACTGGTGGCAGACCATACCCTTATCGAAGGCTATATCCAAAAGATGATCGCAGGCGATTGGAAGCAAACCCAACCTATCAAATACTGGGATGGCAAGACCGCCGAAAGAATTGTTGAAGCTTTAGTTTCAATGAATGAACGATAGTTTTTCAATTGGACTTAGTGTTTTTTGACGCGCCCTGCGGGCCATCTGTTTAGCGTATGGCGCCTTGCGACATCACTGTTTAGAAAGTTTAGTTAGATATATCTAAACCCTCTAAACGTTAGCACCGAATAGGCACTAAAACTAAACTTTCTAAACGCTGTCTCTATTAAAAAATGTGTCGATTATACATCAACCCATCAACTTATCAACACATCATGCTTCGACCCGCCCATCTCATCCATGTGCGACAGCTCAGCAACCGCCCATAAACCTATAACCCCATAAGCCCTCACCCAATCACTCCTTCAAAACATCACCTCATGAACACAGCTCCATACATCCTCATCATGGCCGGCGGAGTCGGATCACGTTTCTGGCCCGCCAGCAGGGAACATCTACCCAAGCAATTCCTTGATATCACAGGTTCGGGCAAGAGTCTGATCAGGCAGACGGTGGATCGCTTTCTCTCTTTTATTCCGAAGGAAAATATTTTCGTCATCACGCATGCGGATTATGGAAGGCTCGTTTCGGAAGCGATTCCTGAATTACAATCGCACCAGATCATCGAAGAACCAAGCCGAAATAACACCGCTGCATCTGTAGCCCTGGCCTCAATGAAACTTCATAAGATGGATCCCGATGCGGTCTGCATTGTAGCTCCGGCTGATCACCTCATCCTGGATGAACAGGCTTTCAGAAAGGCTATTCACCTGGCCGTGCAACATGCAACGCATTATGCCAGCATCATCACGCTTGGTATCGAGCCCACGCGCGCGGATACCGGGTATGGATACATTGAATTTGATAAAATGGATATTGCAGAAGTTCGCGCGGTCAAATCGTTTAGAGAGAAACCGGACAGAATCACAGCCGAGCAATACCTCAACCAAGGTTCCTTTGCATGGAACGCAGGAATTTTCATTTGGAAATTATCGGTGATCCTCAAAAGCTTTAAGGAGCACGCTCACCAGATTTATTCAACGCTGGCATCCGGAACTGAACTTTATAATACGCCGGCAGAAATATCTTTTATTGCAGATACCTATCCCCGGACGGAAAAGATATCGGTGGATTATGCGATCCTCGAGAGATCAGATAATGTATATACGATTCCCTGCGATATCGGCTGGTCCGATCTCGGTACTTGGACATCTCTCTACGAACAATCCATTCAGGACGATGCTCAAAATGCCATATTGACCCAGCCGGTATATCTCGAGAAGGCAAGTCATAATCTCATTCTCTCCAAAAAGGATAAGCTTGTCGTGGTCAAAGGTCTCGAGGATTATATCATCATTGACACAGACGATTGCCTCATGATCTATCCTAAATCTGGCGAACAGGAAATCAAACAACTCAAGCAGGACCTTCAGCAAAAGGGCTTTGGAACATTTCTATAGGATAAATGTATTTTCTAAATAAATACCACATTGACGTGAATTTGCGAAAATTAGCGGCCAGCACATGAGACCCAAGCGTATCGCCATCATCGCCAATACGACCTGGAATATCTACAATTTCAGGCTGAACATCATTCGCAAACTCATTGCCGAAGGACACGAAGTCATCGTCATGGCTCCAGTGGATAAGTTCATTACCTATACAGAGACCATTCGCGAAGTCACGCATATTCCTATCCGTCATTTGCATCGGGATAGCGTCAATCCGATACAGGATTTGCGCTTGTTATTTGAATTAATCCATTTGTACAGAAAGCATAAGCCGGACCTGATCCTGCACTATACCGTCAAGCCGAATATTTATGGCGGACTTGCTGCCCGGTTGTTGGGCATCCCCTCTGTAGGTGTTATTACCGGGCTCGGGTATTCATTGATGCATGAAGGATGGATCAACGTCATCACCAGGCTGCTCTATAAGTTGTTCTTACCCTTTCACCGCAGGGTTATATTTGAAAACAAGGACGATAAGGACATGTTTGAAAAAGCAGGTTTGGTCTCCCCGAAAAAGAGTGCAGCTATCAAAGGCTGTGGCGTAGATACATCCTACTATAGTGCTAACGCCGATGGGCGTATTCCGGGGATGATTACATTTACGTTTATCGGGAGATTGCTGTATGATAAAGGTGTGCGGGAGTTTATTGAAGCGGCCCAGATGGTCAAGAAACAAAACAAGCAGGTTCAGTTCTGGCTGATCGGTGACCTTGACAAGGAAAACCCCTCTTCTGTCCGCAATGATGATCTCGTCAGATGGATCCGCGATCCCGATATTCATTATCATGGCGCTACTGACAATATCAGAAAGTTCATTGAACAATCTGATTGTGTCGTATTACCATCTTACCGTGAAGGTATGCCACGTGTGATCATGGAAGCGATGGCGATGGAACGCCCTGTCATCACCACCAATACCGCAGGATGCAGGGAGACCGTCGATGAATCTGTAAGTGGATACCTGGTACCTGTCAAAGACCCCACAGCTCTCGCCAGGGCAATGATAGATTTTATACAACTAGATCAAGCCTCCAGGATAATGATGGGCAAACACGGTCGTGAAAAGGTCATCCGCGAATTTGATGAACGAATCATCGCTGATCAACTCTACGCGATACTGATGGGAGTCTAATAAATTTTATCAGGCCCAGGATTCATATTGGTAGGGGTTCAAAATCCACAGGATACATTTTGATTGGTTCAAAATCCACAGGTTTCATATTGGTATTAGTTCAGAATGCACATAAAATATTTATGTAGGGATTCAAATTGCACATGAAATATTTATGTCTGTCTCTTATACACATCTGACGCTGCCGACGAATAGAGAGGTGTAGATCTCGGTGGT
>ENA-ORBV01003352-ORBV01003352.1-microbial-mat-metagenome-genome-assembly--contig:-NODE-3352-length-32147-cov-7.132460_pt1 | contig 32147 bp, 21 predicted proteins | sample MGYA00237777_ERZ505514 | MGnify/ENA primary metagenome ERZ505514 (study PRJEB26160, sample SAMN06269048) | microbial mat metagenome | isolation source: Oligotrophic lake microbial mat | place... | reverse complement strand
ACATAAAAATTTGCGTGAGCCGCGCGTGCAGACCATACGCAAACTCAACCACCGATCGCGTCCAGTCCTCGGTCGTGAGATAAAAACATTTCATTGAGCCTGTCATGAAACTTCTGATCGAATCCGATCAACGAGGCGCGGACGAGAACACCCTATGATTGGGGTGGAAAAAAATCGGTCAACTATCCGAGTGACACCAACGTCCCTTGAAAATCGGCCTATTGAAACAGGATTCCGCGGGCAGGGCGTGACCGAGCGCAAGCGACACTCGGCAGCGTCCCACCGAGCCGCGGCTCACCCGGAGGGTTCGCCCTACCTTGAGCCCAAATATTTTCAAGGACGCTGGTAGGGTGTGAGCGAGTCGGAGTGGGCGTTTTGCGCGCCGTATCGGACGTTGCTGAGCGAGGAGGCCGCGCGCGGTCGTTCCGTGCCAGCAGCCTCGGTTTCGCATGGGCTCGGCCCTCCCACCGACAATCTATTATTGAGGCTCGCCTAGTAGCCTAACGAAGCAATGCAACCGCGGCGAGGGCGCTGCGGCTCCATTCTACTCCGGAGTAAGGGTATCTGGTTGGAGACGCGTCGCCCTCGGCGCGTAGGCTGTGGCGCGATCCTCACTATGTATTATTACGCATTGGACTTCAGCTTGCCGCGCACAACACCGCTTGCGCTTTTATTTTTCAGCTACTCACTACTGGCTTTTCCCGCCCATGCTCGCCGTCCTGCACAAATACCGCGCCGTCTTCTCCGTCGGCCTCCAGAGCAATCTGGTGTACCGGATGAACTTTGCGATCCGCGGCTTCTTTTCGTTTTTCCACCTCATCGTGGTCTTCATCCTCTGGGGTGCCGCCTACAGTGGCAACCCGCACATCGGCGGTTTCAATTTCTCGCAGACCTTCACCTACTTCGTCGCGTTGATCGTGGCCCAGTTCATGATCGGTGCCTTCAACGAGGATTACCAGATCAGCGAGGAAATCCGCAACGGGATGATCAACCAATTCCTGCTTAAACCGGTCAATTATTTCGCCTACCGCTTCAGCATCTATCTCTCCGCGCGCCTAGTCACCGGCCTGCTGATCATTTTGCCGATCATCGTGACCTTCCCTTTGCTCCATCCTTACCTCACGCTGCCTTGCGATGGCTGGCGCTTGGCGATCGGCATCCCGGCCTTGATCATGTCGGCGCTGATCCAATTCGGCATCGCCTATTGTTTCGGTCTCCTGAGTTTTTGGTTTCTCGAAATCCAAGGCTTCGTCGTGCTCTCCATGGCCTTTGAATCCATCCTCGGCGGACAAATTTTTCCGCTCGATCTGCTCCCCGGCTGGCTCTTCACCACCTCCACCGCGCTGCCCTATTATTATCAAATGTATTTCCCCGTGGCGATTTTCACGGGACGAATCAACGACCCGGCCATGGCCATCGCCATGCTGCAGATCCAAGCTTTCTGGGTGGTGGTCATCCTCATGATCGGCCGGGTACTCTGGCACCGCGGGCTGCGCCTTCACACCGCCGTGGGCGGCTGATCCATTGACACTGCCGCTATGTTACTCCCTCCGTCATCGTTCTCGCTCTCCTACTCATTCTCGTTCTCCCTCGGGAGAAACCGGCCTGAGCGAATGAGAACGCGTACGATTAGGAGAACGATCCATGTTTAACCTCCGACATTACCTCAACATCTGGCTCACGTCCGCCCGCTACTGCATAGCACGGATGCTGATGTTTCGTGGCGACTTTATCGTCTGGGCGCTCGTCGAACTTTTCTGGATGACCGTCAACGTCCTGATGGTCTCCGTCATCTACCAACACACGGATACCGTGGCGGGCTGGACCAAGTACCAGATGCTCCTGCTCGTCGGTACCTCAATGCTGATCCAACGTTTTCTCATGGGATTTTTCTGGAGCAGCATCTTCGAGATGGGCCGCAACATCCGCAGCGGCCACTTCGATTTCTTTCTCGCGCAGCCAGGCAACGTGATGTTCATGGCGACCACGCGCAAAATCGATCCCGACAGCATGCTCAACTCCATCGTGGCTCTGGCGGTCGTCATCTATTCCGCACGCGAACTCGGTTTGCATCCCGACTTTACCCAAATCGCCCTCTATGCGCTGCTGGTGGCCTGCGGAGTCGTCATCCATTACAGCATGCTGATCCTATGCATCGCGCCCGCCTTCTGGATCACGAGTGTCCAAGGCATCGAGGGCAGTTATTTCACGCTCAGCGAATTTTCCCGGCTACCCCGCCAAGCCTTCCACGGTCTGGCCAATATCGCCTTCGTGTGGATTTTGCCGATCGTCGTCGTGAGCAACGCCCCGGCCAGCACATTGCTGCACGGTTTCGATTTCAAAATTGTCGGTTGGCTTCTGGTCATCACCGTCATCTGGTTCACGCTCGCTGTGGTTGTTTTCCACCGCGGCATCCGCCGTTATTCCAGCGCCAGTTCGTGAGTGGTTTCACCTCTCCCCAAGCTGCCCCGCATTTAGAGCCGCCCCTATCGTCATAAAAAAACGCTCAGCCAAGACCGGGTTAGCCACAGAGGCACAAAATCCCGAGGGCCAACAAAAGTCTCAAGGCGCCTATCAGCCTTCGCCAAGCTACGGCCCGTCAAGTAGGCGCGCGGAACATATTACTTGCGGACAGAATTCTTCTCGTGCCTTTTCGTGGCTAAACTTCTGGAAAATCAGATCGCCTGCCGTGGTCCTCACTCCAGTTTAAATTCCGTCCCACTCCATGACTTCCGCCTCCGTTCTCATCGCCCTGCAAAAACGCCTCGGCTACAAATTCCGCCAGCCCTCGCGGCTGCTCGAAGCACTCACGCACCCGTCCTACTTGCAGGATCATCCCGCCACGAAAGCGCATAATCAACGGCTCGAGTTCCTCGGCGACTCCGTGCTGCACTTTGTCCTGACCAAGGCGCTCTACGCCGAATTCCCTTTAGAACGCGAAGGCGCGTTGAGCCGTCGCCGCGCCGTCCTCTCCAAAGGCGGTTTCCTCACGCAGCTCGCGCGCGATCTCGGCGTCGATGCCGGCCTGCTGCTCAGCAAAAGCGAAGCCCTCGCCGGCGGCCGCAACCGCGCCTCCATTCTCGAAGACGCCATCGAAGCCATCGTCGGCGCGATTTTCCAGGACAGCGATCTCCCCACCGCAGAGGCGGTCATTTTAAAATGGTACGGCTCGCTCACCGAGCGGCTCTCGTTGCTGGAAGACGCCGAGAACCCCAAAGGCCGGCTGCAAGAAATGATCCAGCCCGAGCACGGCAACACCGCGCTCCGCTACGAGGTCGTCAACGCCACCGGCCCGCGCCACGCCCGCGAATACGAAGTGGCCGTCCACCTCAACGAAAAGATTTTGGGCACCGGTCGCGGCACCTCGAAAAAAATCGCCGAGGAAGCCGCCGCTAAAGCCGCGCTAGAGAGCTTCGTCGTGCAGGGCGGGATTTGATTCTTGCGGGAGATTTGTAGGGCTGGCGCTTGTCGCCATGCCGTCTTCGCGTGATACGGCACGGCCACAAGGGCCGGCCCTACATCCGGAAGACACGACTTACGCGGAATATTTATCGCCTCCCTAAACTATTCGATGGATTCTTTGCCCCGCTCGGCATGACAATGGACTGCTGAGTTGATGGCTGCTGATCAAAAATTCGTTCGTACCAGGATAACCGGCGTTTGTCCGGCGGCCCAACCATACACGCTTGCCCAGCTCGTCCACCAACAGCCGGCTCCGGTGTGGCTCGTAATTCTCGAAGAAGCCAAGCACGCCGACTCCCTCGGCGAAGACATCGCACTCTTCCACGTGGCCTCGGGCCACAAGGCATCGCTGGAGATTCTGAATTTTCCTGAGTCGCAAGCGGACAGCCGCGATATGCGCGAGGCGTTTAATGCCGCGAGCGATCGGCTGGCGGTGCTGAGCCGGTTACGGGGCAGACGGCAGCGCGGTTCCTCCCCCGGGGGTGGAACTCGGCCTCTGGACGAGTTTTGTTCCGCGAAGATCGAACAAACCTGTCCGGAGGCCGGTTTCCACCTTTCCGCCAACGCTCTCCTGATCATCGCCACGCCGGGCTCTCTGATCCAACCGGTGCCGCCGCCGGAAGATTTCTCTACGCGCGAAACAATCCTCGCGAAGGGCGCGGAGCAGCCCTTTCAAGCACTGCTCGAATTACTGAGTTCGTTTGGCTACGACAATGAAGCGGTGTGCGAAGCGCCCGGCCAGTACGCGGTGCGCGGCGGGATCGTGGATGTATATCCCATCACCGCGCATCAGCCGTACCGGCTGGATTTCTTTGGCGACACGCTGGAGGACATCCGAACGCTCGATCCGATCACTCAACGCTCGGGCGAATCGGTGGAGCGCATCACGCTGACCGCTGCTCCGCAGCTGCACACGACCGGAGCGTCGGCGTCGTTGTTCGATTACCTGAACCCGCTCACGCATGTCGCGTTGCTCGAACCGCGGGCGGTGGAGGAAGCGTTTGACTTGATCACACCCGAGGGAGGACAGCCTTTGCCCGCGTTGTTTCAAAATTGTGCGCGGCTGTTCGGCGTGGGCGATCTCGATCTGGCCTGCGAACTTTTCGACGGCACGACGGACGAACAAACGTGGGACACCGAATCGCTCGCGCATCATCGCTCGAACCCCGAACAGGATCAGCTGGCCCATGAACGCCTGATTGCCGAGGACGAGGCGCGGCAAATATTTTTCGAGAAAGTTGCCGCGTGGAAATCGGAAGGCTACGCCGTGGACTTCATCGTTTCAAAGGAAGGTGAAGAGCAACGCATCCGCGAATTGCTGGAAGAAAATGCATCGCTGAAAAAGCTGAAGCCGCGGTTTGTGCGCGGGACGGTGAACGAAGGGTTCAAGGTGACGTGGCGGGATGGTGCGAGCCAACAAGCCAGCGCGCCCGGAGGTCACGCTCCACCTCAAGGCAAAGGCATTATTGTCGTCACGGAGACGGAGATATTCGGGCGAAAGCGGCAGCGGCGCAGCATGGGGAAACGCGCGGTGGTGACGCCTTCGGCGGTCGACCAGTTGCTGGATTTTTCCGAACTGGTGGAGGGCGACATGGTGGTGCACCTCTCGCACGGGGTGGCGATCTACCGGGGCTTGACGAAAATCGAAACCCGCGACGGTACGCGCGAAGTCATCTCGCTGGAGTTCGATGACAAGGTGACGCTGCACGTTCCGCTCCAGGAATCGCACCTGATCAGCCGCTATGTCGGGCTCTCGAAAGCGAAGCCGCAGCTCGGCCGCGTGGGCTCGGGTCGCTGGGAAAAAGCCCGCGCAGCAGCGGAGCGGGCGACGCTCGATCTCGCGGCGGAGTTACTCCAAATCCAGGCGAGACGCGAGGCTCAACCCGGTCATGAATTCGGCATTGATACCACTTGGCAGAAAGAATTCGAGGCCGCGTTCCCTTTCACCGAGACGCGTGACCAGGCCAAGGCCATCGTCGAATCCAAGGCCGACATGGAGCGGACGCGCCCGATGGATCGGTTGATCTGCGGCGACGTGGGTTTCGGCAAGACGGAGGTGGCGATCCGCGCGGCGTTCAAAGCCGTGATGGGCGGCAAGCAGGTGGCGCTGCTCGTGCCGACGACGGTGCTGGCGCAGCAGCATCTGAATACGTTTCGCGAGCGCATGGCCGGTTATCCGGTGGCCGTGGAAATGGTCAGCCGGTTCCGCACGAAAAAAGAACAGGAGCAAATTCTCACGGCGCTCACTGCCGGCAAGGTGGACATCTTGATCGGCACGCACCGGCTGTTGCAGGCCGATGTACATTTCAAGGATCTCGGCCTAGTCGTGATCGACGAGGAGCAGCGCTTCGGCGTGAAGCACAAGGAAGTTTTCAAACGCTGGCGGGCCCACGTCGACATGCTGTCGATGAGCGCCACGCCGATTCCGCGCACGTTGTACCTCGCGCTCACGGGAGCGCGTGATCTGAGCACGATTGAAACCGCTCCAGTCAACCGGCTGCCGATCCAGACGATCGTCAAAAGCTACGACGAGAAGCTGGTCATCGAAGCGATCCGCCACGAGGTGAAGCGCGGCGGGCAGGTTTTCTATCTGCACAACCGGGTGACGACGATCGATCTCGTGACTTCGCGCTTGAGACAGTTGTTGCCCGACCTGAACATCGGCACGGGGCACGGCCAAATGAAAGAACACGAGTTGGAGCGCGTGATGACAGATTTCGTGGCGGGGAAACACGACGTGCTTGTCTGTACCACGATCATCGAAAGCGGGCTGGATATTCCGAATTGCAACACGATCATCATCGAGGGCGCAGATCGATTCGGGTTGTCGCAGCTCTACCAATTGCGTGGGCGCGTCGGCCGGTTCAAGCATCAGGCTTACGCGTACCTGCTGCTCCACCGCCATGCGCGCGTGTTGGACATCGCCCGGCAACGTCTCGGCGCGATCCGCCAGCACAATCAGCTCGGCGCGGGATTCCGCATCGCGATGCGCGATCTCGAACTACGCGGCGCGGGCAACCTGCTCGGGGCGGAGCAAAGCGGCCACATCGTGGGCGTGGGCTTTGAGCTGTATTGCCAACTGCTGCGGCAAAGCGTGGCGCGGTTGAAGGGCGACAGCCACGCGGCGGCGGTCCGCGCCAATGTGAAACTGGATTTCGTGTTCGTGGGTGAAGGCGTGGCGACGGAACGCGCGACGGCCACGGACACTTTTTCCGCCATCCGCCAGGCGGAGCGCACCGAAGGGACCATCGACAAGGTTCAGGCCCGGTTGCCCGCCACTTATGTGGGCGAAACCAGGTTGAGAATCGATTTTTACCGTAAGCTGGCTTTGGCCGAGAATCCGGCGCAAATAAAAGCCTTGGAAGGGGAATTACGCGATCGTTTCGGGAAATTTGGCGATGAGGTCCGGGCGTTGCTCTTAGTCACCGAAATCCGGGTCCGCGCGGAACAAAAAAGCCTCCTGACCGTCGAAACGGACGGTGCCCGCCTCAAATGCCTGCGGAACTCCGGCCGCCATGACGATTATATCCAGCACAGCCACCGCTTTCCCCGCTTGACCGCAACCACCCCCCTTGCAAGGTTGCGGGAAATAACTATTTTTCTGCAGAATCTGCCCACTACATGAGCCACCACCGTTCCCTGTCCGCTGCCTTTTCCGCCCTGTTTTTTGCCTGCTCCGGCTGGCTATGTCTCCAAGCGGCGGATGCCCCGGTTTCGGCTAAAATTGATGATGGCCTTAATATGCGTTTCGCCAACGGCATCGCGGCCATCGCCGAGACAAAAATCATCACGGTAGACGATATTCGCCGGGAGATTGCACCGTTAATCGAGCAAGTACAAAAAGACAGTCATAACGAGCGGGAATTCAATGAAAAGGTCCAGCAACTGCAGGATAGCATTGTGCAGCAGTTGATTGATCGCGTCCTGATTGTGAAGGAATTCTACAAGGACGAAAAGCGCAAGATCCCGGCCTCCTTTATTGATAATCAAATCGCGGAAACCATCGCGACCCAGTTCGACGGCGATCGCAGCAAATATCTCGCTTACCTGCGCTCCCGCGGCATCTCCCAAAAAGACTACCGCAAAGAAACCGAAGAGGATATGGTGTATGGCTACATGAGACAGCAGAAGCGCAAGTCCGCCACCACCGTCAGCCCGGTCAAAATCGAAAATTTCTATCGGGAAAACAAAGACCGTTTCTATCAGGAAGATCAGGCCCACCTCCGTCTCATCCAAATCGCCCGGGAGAGCGGTGATACCGATGAAACTCTTCGAGCCAAAACCGAGGCAATCCACCAACAACTGAAATCGGGCGCCAGCTTCGCCGATCTGGCCCGTCAACACAGCAAAGATTCCCGTCGCACCAAGGGTGGCGATTGGGGTTGGCAGCGCAAAGCCGATCTTCGCGAGGAATTCAGCAACGTTATCTTTAAACTCGAAAAAGGCCAATACAGCGAACCCATCATTATGCCCGAAGGCGGGTTCCTCCTGTTTGTCGAAGAGCGCAAACATGCGGGATTGATCCCCATTGACGAAGTTCGCCCCCAAGTAGAACGCATGCTGATCCAGCAAGCCTCCAGTGAAGCCGAAGAGCGCTGGTTGGAAAAACTCCGCCGCACCGGTTACGTGAAGCACTTCTAAACCACCCTCTCTCGCGGGCCGCGGTTAAAACCCCAGCCCATGAGCGACGATACGTACCAGCCCCCGCGGTTAAAAGATCTCGCCGTCGGCGAACGCCCGCAAGAACGCCTCGAAAAACATGGGGCCGCCGCCCTCAGCGATACGGAATTGCTGGCCATGCTCCTGCGCAGCGGCAGCAAAGGACACAATGTCCTCATCGTGGCGCAGCGACTCATCACCGAAGCCGGTTCGCTCGCCCGCCTGATTGCGTGGACGCAGGAGGATTTTCGACGCTTGAAAGGAATTGGCCGAGTGAAAGCCCTGCAATTGGTCGCGGTGCTGGAAGTGGCCCGTCGCGTGTTGGAACAACAAGAGCCGGCCGAGGTTTCCTTCGAGAAACCCGTCCTGGTGTTCGCCCACTTCGCCGCCGAGCTGGCCGGGCTTGAGGTGGAGAAATTCTGGGTGCTCTGCCTGAATCGCAAAAATCGCCTGATCAAGCAGGTGGAGATCAGTTCCGGCACCGCGACGAACAGTCTCGCCCACCCGCGGGAAGTTTTCCGCGAAGCGATTCGCCACGGAGCCACCGCCGTCATCTGCGTGCACAACCATCCCAGTGGCGATCCCGCGCCAAGCAGCGCCGATATGCAAGTCACCCGTCAGCTCCGCGAGGCTGCCAAAGCAGTCGATATCTACCTGCACGACCATATCGTTCTGGGTCGCATCCAGTCCGATCCACGCGGTCTGGGTTTCTACAGTTTCCGGCAAAGCGGAATGCTTTAAGGAGAGGACCATGCAGTCGAGGGTCCAGAGTTGAGCGCCGAGAGCCCGATCCTCAGAGCTGGTGGCGGGATTTATGACGGAAGCGGGCGATCAACGTTTGGTTTGGCGCGCGAACCTCGCTGGTCTATCAACTCTCCGCTCTCGACGCCTCGAAACCAGTGCCTTTGTAGGGCCGGTGCTTGCGCCGGCCATGGATATCCGCCACAGGCCGCCGCAAGCAGCGGCCCTACATTAAAATTCCCAAACCATATTTCTTATCGTCCGGCGCAAAACGCGTTTTGCCGTTTGGGGCGGCATTAGTCCCGCTAGGGTGTTCTGGCAGATTTAAAAAAAACCGCTTGGCAAAGCCAGAAACGCCCCCATACCTTGACCCTTCATTTGGCTCGTGGTGGAATATCCAAGTGGCTAAAGGACGTTGACTGTAAATCAATTCTGCTCTGCAGTTCGCTGGTTCGAATCCGGCTTCCACCACCACTTTCAGCTCAGGAAAATCGGGGAGAAACGTCCCTCCCGGCCTTCAGTCTTCAAGCTACGGCTCGGCAAGTCCCGCAAGTCCCAAGTACCGGGGCTTCTTCCCTAAAACCATCAGTTGAAAAGTTAGAACGCGACCTCCGGTGCGTTTTTCCTTCTGCTCCCCAAAAACCCGCCCGGAGGTCGGGTTCTAACTTTGAGACGGGTTTCAGTTGGCGAGGAACACTCTTTGGCGCGCAGGGACGAGCAAAGCGTGCAGGCTGGATTGAGTAGCCGCATTGGAGCGAAGCGACAACGCGGTGAATCCACCGCGCAAACCGCGTTTTCGCCGTTGGCTCAAACACGTATTGGCTACCAGACAATCACTCCACCTAACTGAAGCGTCTGCCCTCTGTTGATCTCAAATGAAATGGCCGCCCCGTCTGTTTTCTTGCTGTCGATTCCACGCAACCGGCAAAAAAACGCGACGAGGCGGCCAAAGTGATAAAATTATTCTTTCCAGAGCTGCAGAGTGCGCAGGTAGTTTCCTCTTTCGTAGGCTTCGGCATCCGGGCAATTTCGCATACTCAGCGCCCCACGGACCTCCTTCACCGTTTCGTATTCGTGCTCCTGCATCCAGCTTTCGAGTCCCTTCAACAAACTGGCCAAATAGCCCGGCCCTTTCTTGAGCAAGGCGGAAACCACTTGCACCGCATCCGCCCCAGCCAGCAACGCCCGCACCACATCTTCCGAGCTATGCACCCCGCCGCTGCAACCGAGACTGAGTTTTACCTGATCCCGCAACATGCCCAGCCAACGCAAGCGCACACGCAAATCCTCTTGATTCGACAAATCCAAACGCGGCGTCACCTCCAACGTTTCGACATCGATTTCAGGTTGGAAGAACCGGTTAAACAAAACCAAACCATCAATCTTTTCCTCCTCCAACCGACCGGCGAGATGAGCCACGGAGGAGTAGAACGGCGATAATTTAACGGCGACCGGAATCTTCACCGACTTGCGCACCTCCTGCGCGATCTCCACCACCCGTTCCTCAATTTCCGCTCCGGACACATTCCGCAATGTCGCCATGAAGTACGTGTTCAATTCGAGCGCATCCGCCCCGGCCTGCTCAATGTATTGCGCATGGCTGACCCACGAACCGATCTGCGTGCCGTTCAACGAGGCGATCACCGGCAATTGGGTCGCCGCCTTGATCCGGACGATGCGATCCAGATATTCCGAGGGAATCATACTGTACTCATCCTGCTCGGGGAAAAGCGTCGTGGCCTCGGCGAAATTATCATTCCACCGGGCGATATGCCGCGCGATCATCTGCTCGCGCCGTTCAATCTGCTCCGCAAACAAGGAGTGCAAACAAATCGCCGCAGCTCCGGCGTCCTCGAGCCGGCGGACATTATCCAGATTGTCAGCCAACGGTGAGGCGCCGGGCATCAGCGGATTTTTTAATTTCAGCCCAAGATAAGTGGTCGCGAGGTTCATGTGGTTTTCTCCGGTTTGGGTTGCTGAACCGTCGCCGCTGCGACGGCAATGACGGCGGCGGCCGCAGCTGCCGGTGGCGGAATCGGCGAGCCTTGAGTGGCCAGATAGCGATAGGTGATCTGCTTGGCGTCGATGGCTTCCTGCGCGCGTTTCGCCAGCATGGCCGCACGCTCGGGATCAGATTTATGCAGCACCTGAAAGCGCAGTTCATTACGCGTGTAGGCACTGAGCGGTTGTTTCGGTGGTGGAGAATCCAACACCGTCGCCGGCAAACCTTGGGCCAGCCGCGCGGGATTGTGCCGGAAGAGCGGCCAGTAGCCGGTTTCGACCGCCAGTTTTTGCTGATCGAGTCCCTGCGAAAGTGCGTAGCCGTGAGCGATACAGTGCGAATACGCGATGATGAGCGATGGTCCCGGATGCGCTTCAGCCTCCATGAAGGCCTGCAACGTCTGGCTGTCCTTCGCCCCGAAGGCGACTTTGGCCACGTAGACTCCGGCGTACTGCATCGCGATCAGCGCCAGATCCTTTTTATCCGTGTCCTTGCCGGCGGCGCTGAATTTCGCGACCGCTCCGAGCGGCGTTGATTTTGATTTTTGCCCGCCGGTGTTGGAGTAAACTTCCGTGTCGAGCACGAGGATGTTCACCTTGCGCCCGGTCGCGAGCACATGGTCAAGACCGCCGAATCCGATGTCATAGGCCCAACCGTCACCACCGATAATCCAGACCGTTTTCTTCACCAGATAATCCGCGAGCTGCAGGAGCACCGCCGAGCGTTCATCCACCATGGCAGGCAGAAGTTTTTTCAATTCCACCACCCCTTGTCTGACGATCGCGATCCCGGCATCGCCGCTTTGGTCGGTCGTGTTGATCAACGCGACCAGTTCGGCCGGCAGTTGCGGGGCCAGTTCCCCCAGCAGACGTTTCGCCTGCATGTCGAGTTGATCCACACCGGCGCGCAAGCCCATGCCGTATTCGGCATTATCCTCGAAGAGGGAATTCGACCAAGCCGGACCGCGGCCATTGCGGTCGGTGCAATATGGCGTGGTCGGCAGATTGCCCCCGTAGATGGAGGAGCAACCCGTGGCATTCGCCATGATCAGGCGATCGCCGTAGAGCTGCGTGAGCAACTTCAGATAAGGCGTCTCGCCGCAACCGGAGCAGGCACCGGAGAATTCAAACAACGGCTCGCGGAACTGCGAACCCTTGACCGTATCTTGCAACAACGCGACCGGGGCCGGCGGGAGTTTCAGGAAGAAATCAAAGTTGACCGCTTCGGCGGCAATCAACGGCGCGGCGGGAGCCATCATGAGCGCCTTGCGTTTCAATTCGCTCTTGTCTCGCGCCGGGCAAACTTTCTGGCAGAGCGTGCAACCCGTGCAATCTTCGGCCGCCACTTGGATCGTGTAGGCGTGATTGGGCACTTCCTGACTGCGGAGCTTGCCATGCTTGAATGTCTCCGGCGCAGCACTCAGCGCCTCGAGCGGATAAGCCGCCACGCGGATCGCCGCGTGCGGACACACCAGCACGCATTTGTTGCACTGAATGCACAGCGTGGCGTCCCAGATCGGAATTTCCTGCGCGATATTGCGCTTCTCCCAACGAGTCGTCGCCACGGGCCATGTGCCATCAGGGATAAAGGCGCTCACCGGCAAATCATCGCCCTGCCCCGCCAGCATTCTCGCGGTCACACGCTGGACAAAATCCGGCGCGTTTACCGGGACAAACGGCGGTCGCCGCAGCGTCGTCGTGACCGCAGCCGGAATGGTAATTTCCTGCAACCCGGCCAAGGCCGCATCCACCGCCGCCTCGTTGCGCGCGACCACGGCCTCGCCTTTTTTGGCGTAGGTTTTGCGAATCGCTTCCTTGATGGCGACGATGGCCTCGGCGCGCGGCAGCACCTTCGCGAGCGCGAAGAAACAAGTCTGCATGATCGTGTTGATCTGCCCGCCCATGCCGGCGGCCCGCGCCACCACGACGGCATCGATCACGTGAACCTGGAGTTTTAACCCGATGATCCGCTCCTGAATCTCCACGGGCAATCGGTCCCACACCTTATCCGGAGGCAAAGCCACGTTCAGCAGCAACGTCGCACCCGGAGCCGCCTGCGCGAGCACGTCGAGGCGTTCCATGAAAGGGAAATGATGCACCGCCACGAACGCCGCCTTGGAAATCAGATAGGGGGCGCGAATATCCTTGGGCCCGAAACGCAGATGCGAGACGGTCATCGCCCCGCTCTTCTTCGAGTCGTACACGAAGTAGCCTTGCGCAAAAAGATCGGTGCCTTCGCCGATGATTTTGATCGAATTCTTGTTCGCTCCGACGGTGCCATCCGAACCCAGCCCAAAGAAAATGGCGCGGCGCGTCTCAGGACTCTCCAGATCGAAATCGGGCTCGAACTCGAGTGAGAGGTGCGTGAGGTCGTCGTTGATCCCCACGGTGAAGCGTTTCTTGGGTGTCGCTTTTTTCAGCTCGGCATAAACGGCCTTCACCATCGCCGGCGTGAATTCCTTTGAGCCCAAGCCGTAGCGTCCACCGATCAGTTTGATCTCCGCGCGCTCACCCTCATACAAAGCGGTGGCGACATCGAGGAAGAGCGGCTCCGCCAGCGCGCCGGGTTCCTTCGTGCGATCCAACACGGCGATCTGTTTCACCGATGGGGGCAAAGCCGCGAGGAAGGCCTTCGCTTCCAGCGGACGATAGAGCCGCACCTTGAGCACACCGGTGCGCTCGCCCTGGGCATTCAACCACGCGGAAGTCTCCGCCACCGTCTCAGCACCCGAGCCCATGATCACCACCACGCGATCAGCTTCAGGGTGACCCTCATAGTCGAACAGATGATACTGGCGACCGGTGCGGGCGGCAAAATCATCAAACAAATCCTGCACGACTTCGGGCACCAGATCGTGGAAACGGTTGCTCGCTTCGCGCGCCTGAAAAAACACATCGGGATTCTGCGCCGTGCCGCGAATCGCGGGATGATCCGGCGTCAATCCATTGAGCCGGTGCGCGGCCACTTTGGATTCATCAATCATCGCCCGCAGATCGTCATCCTCCAACCGCGTGATTTTTTGCACCTCATGCGATGTCCGGAAACCATCGAAGAAATGCAGAAACGGCACGCGGGTCTCCAGCGTGGCCGCATGCGCGATAGCCGCAAAATCCTGTGCTTCCTGCACCGAATTCGAACAGAGCAGCGCCGCCCCCGTTTGCCGGCAGGCCATCACATCGGAGTGATCGCCGAAAATCGACAAGGCATGCGTCGCCAGCGTGCGCGCCGTCACATGCAAAACAAACGGATGCAGCTCACCCGCAATCTTGTAGAGATTCGGAATCATCAACAGCAGGCCTTGCGACGCCGTGAAGGAGCACGCCTGACACCCCGCCTGCAACGCACCGTGTAACGAACCCGCCGCGCCGGCCTCCGACTGCATTTCGATCACTTCGGGAACGTGTCCCCTGAGATTCGGCTTACCCTTGACCGACCATTCATCCACCCATTCACCCATGGGCGATGAGGGAGTAATCGGGTAAATCACGAATAATTCGCTTACTCGATAGGCCACTGAGGCCACTGCCTCATTGGCATCGAGAGTGATCTGAACAGGCGCGTGGGACTTGATCATCCGGACAATATAGTTGGCGCGCGCTCACCTTGCTTCGCCGAACTTGCACAAGGGTATGCATATCTTGCCCATGATCGGCGCGGCCTGCTGCGAAGTAGCGGCAGGCGCTCGCCGGGCCGTAGCTATGTCGAAAGCTGGTCTCGGCCTGTCGTGGCTCGAACTCCGTCGCAGGTGGTGCGCTTGCCGCGCCACAGTCGTTCTGCTGGCCAGCAGAACGAGGCAAGCTCGCAACCCTACGGCTGCATTTCCTCAGGCCGTGGATGCCTGTGGCTCCCCCCGCACCCCTCGCTTGCAATGCGCTTCGGTCCGGTAAAACTTCTGGTGTGAAAGAATGGATGCATAACGCTTATCAGTCGCTCTCGGAACACCCGTTCATGAATGGCGTGGTGCCGCACTTGCTCACGGTCGTGGGCTTTCTCCTGGCCCTATTCGCCATCGCCCGACTCATCAGCGACCGCCGCCAGCCGGGCAACACCTTTGCTTGGCTCCTGGCCATTGCCTTCATTCCCTATCTCGGCGTGCCCCTCTATCTGCTCCTCGGCGGCCGCAAAATCCGCCAACTCGCCGCCCGCAAGGCCCGCTTGTATCCCACCGTAGCCGGCACCACTCCTTCTGCCGCCGCCACCAGTGCGACGTCCCGCGTGCTCATGCTCAACGGCGCAAGTCCCCCGCTCGCCGGCAATCGCGTCCATTTTCTGGCCACCGGCGAAGAATCGTTTGCCCAACTCGAACAGGGTATCCGCCAGGCGAAACACACGATCCACCTCATGACATTCATCCTCGCCCGTGATGCGACGGGTCGGCGGATCATCAAACTCCTCGCGCAACGCGCCCGCGAAGGCGTAAAGGTACGCCTCCTGCTCGATGCCCTCGGTTGTTTCTCCAGCAGCCGCGGATTTTGCGATCCCTTGCGCAAAGCCGGCGGCGAAGTCGTGCGCTTCATGCCCGTCTTGCCGTTGCAAACGCGCGGCTCGGCCAATCTGCGCAATCATCGGAAAATCGCCATCTTCGATCATCACGTGGCAGCCTTGGGCGGCCGCAATCTCGCCCTCGAATACATGGGCCCGACCCCGCTCAAGCGACGCTGGCGCGATTTCGGCGCCATCGTCGAAGGCCCGGCCGCCGGCCTGCTCAACGAAATTTTCCTCGCCGATTGGGCTTTCGCCAGCGGCCAGTCCATCAAGGCACTCCACGCCGAATTGCCGTCCTCCCCTCCTCCGGCGGCGGGCGATAGCGAAGTCCAGATCGTCGCCAGCGGACCCGACGTGCAGGGCGATCCGCTCTACGAAGGCATTCTTTCCCTCGTGCAACAAGCCACGCGCAGCATCTGGATCGTGACGCCCTACTTCATTCCCGACGAAGTCTTGTTTCGCTCCCTGCTGATTCAAGCCCGGGCCGGCGTGGACGTCCGCATTGTGGTGCCCGCCCGCTCAAATCACCGGATCACCGATCTCGCCCGCCGGTATTATTTGCGCGGCTTACATGCGGCCGGAGCGAAAATTCTCTTCTATGATCTGGGAATGAATCACGCCAAGATGCTTTTAGTCGACGAAGAGATCGGCCTCATGGGCTCCGCCAACATGGATCTGCGCAGCCTCTTCGTGAATTTCGAAGTCGGCATGGTGACTTATTCGCCCACAGAAGCGGCGGCCATGGCCCGCTGGGCGCACGAAATATTCGCCTCATCAAAACCAATGCCAGCCCCACCCGCCCACCGTCGTTTCTTCCCCGCCGTCGCCGAAGAAATCAGCCGGCTGCTCGCCCCGTTGTTGTAGAACGGGACGAAGACCTGAATGGCGATAAGTTATGGAGGTTGGACGTCATTCTACCATACGGATCATGCCAACTATTTTGCATGAGGAATGTAGGGCCGGCCCTTGTGGCCGTGCCGAAGGGCGCACCTGAAGCGGCACGCCCACAAGGGGCGGCCCTGCGAAATACGCAGCAAATCATCGCAGACGAAACGTCAGGCTGGCGACGATCATGCCACTTAACTGAGCGCCATTCGACGCAGACCTCCTGATCCCTGCCCGTGGAGAGAGGTGGGACGAGGAAACGAGCTGAACCAGTAACGGCGATTGGCATCAGGTAGCGGCCGTTGCCCTCAACGGCCACGGGGAAACTGTGCCGCGAGCTACCCTGGCGCTTGAGGGCAAGCGCCGCTACCGGCCAGAGCCTCAGTCATTCTGAGAGTGAAAAGGAACGGGAAAACGAGCTGAGCCTGTAACCAAGCATTGTCTCGCGAAGGGAAAAAAGGAAACGAAGGGAGCAAAGCAGCTCACTCGAATTCCTCGGGATCAGAATGTCTGAGACGCAGCAATCCTGCCGCCGACTAAAACAAATCCCCCTGCTGCAGCGCGGCGCGTTTCTCCGGATTGAGCGTACTCATCTGGAGCAACCACGGAATCGTGGCCGACGCAAACTCCGGCCGACGGAGCAAGGCGAGCAACAGCACCGCACCGGCCAAGGCGTCGTACAACGCGGCGTGATAATGTCGCCGCGCCGCCGGACATTGCGCCGCCGCCAGCGTATCAAGTTCGTTCTGCAAACCGCAGGCCGCCACGAGCTGCACGAGTTTGCCCTCGCCGAGCTGCGGAAAAAACTGCGGATAAAGCCGACCGGTGTCGATCCACGGCCCCCACTCCGCCACGCTGCGGTTCATCTGCGCGAAATCCGGCGCCGTTCGCGGATAAGGCCAGACGGATTTGAGCAGGGAATTCTCCACCGACGCAAAATGCGCGGCGAGCGGTCCGCTCTCCCGCAAGCCCGCGAAGTATGCCCACTCATCCTTGAACGGTGCTTCTGCCGCCACCGTTGCCGCGTCGAGCCCGTGCACCGCCGTGTCCTCCGCGCTGACTCGTCCGATCGCCCGGCACAAGCGCGTGCGCGTGGCCGTGATGGTGCCGCGCTGAATCGTCACCACGCCAAACTCAAGAATTCCCGAGGTACGGTTGCCCTCGAAATCGATGAAGTTAATCGGTGTTTCAGCCAAAGACATGACCACCAAGAAACACACGAAATACACGAAAATCACGGCTATTCCGTGCAACAGGACTAGCGCTCGTAATTATTTCTCAACAAAAATTTTGCATGAACCAGTGGCGAAGGCACCCAACAAATGAGTTTGCCCGCGAATGACGCGAATCAGCACGAATGGAAACAATGCGCATGATTAGGCCAACTCGGACTAGGATCAGACATCCTGACCCCAGCCCGTGGAGTGAGGGACAACGATGAAACGAGCTGAGCCTGCCACGGCACAAGCCGGATGAACTGTATCGAGGTGGAGCGCGACCTTCCGACTTCGCCAAGGCTACGACGGACAAGCCGGGCGCGCTGGGTGCTGGCTCACGTTGCAAAACCCGCCCGAAGGTCGGGTTCCACCACGGCAGAGGCACGCGTGGTGAATCTTGTGACCCGTGCCACTTCTCCCTCACGTCTGGCTCCGCGCTCTACGCGTCCTCCGCGTTAATTGTATTTCATCCCAGATCGCGGCGCAGTTGAGCTCACTCTCATTCCTTGGGATCAGGAGGTCTGAGGATTGGAATTCGTGGCTATTCGCGTGATTAGCGGGAGGAAATCAGATTTTTTATTCCGCACTCAATACTCGCTCTTCTGTCCCTTCCCGCGCGGGGTGAAGAGCGCCTGCGCCAGAAAACCCAGCCCGAGCGTGCCGGCCAGCATGCGGATATTCCGCAACGCCCCGACGACGTGTTCCACCGGCATGGAGCGCGGTTCTTTCACGCGGCGCAGCAACAACAGCGAGAGCACGGCGAACACCGGCATGAAGGCAAAGAAGACGTGGTAAACCGTATCGGCCGCCCAGCCTCCATCCAACGCCCACTGGAGCAATTGTCCGGCAGCGATCGGTGCAATCGCCGTGCCGAGCGCAGCGGCCGCGATATTGCAGCCCACGGCAAATCCCTTCGCCCCGGCGGGCAATAATTTCATCAACAGATTCAGTTGCGCGAGCACGATACCGGCATTGATCGCACCGACCAATGCCCACACGACATACAACAGCCAGTGAGTTTCGCGGGTGACAAAAACCCACGGCAAACCCGCGATCGCCCAAAACGGCACCGCCACCAACAACACCGGACGCGCGCCAAACCGCTCGATCAAACGGCCCCACGCCGGCAGGGCCAGCGCGCCGAAGAGCAGCGAAAGGGACAGCGGCAAACTCGCCTGCTGCGCGGACACCGTGAGTGAACTCAACATGAACACGGGTTGAAATGCGCCGAAGCCGTTCAGCACCGCGCCCCAGCACATCCCGAACAGCACCATGCGCCAGAACATCGTTTGCCCACGCAACCGCGCCCATTGTTCAGACCAGCGCACGCCGGTCGTCGGCACCGATTCTCCTTCCGCCGGGGTACGATGCGCGTACACCGCCGAGATGATGCGGAGAAGGCAACTGGCTCCGATCACCGCGCCAAACATCTCCAGCGAAGGCCGGCTCATGGCCGCGCCAGCGAGTAATAGAAAAGCGAGATTCGAAAACTGGCACCAGCGGTTCCGTTGCGAAAAATAAATCGCCCGGATGCGATCCGGCACCCAGGATTGCGTGTAGGTCGTCCACGCCACCGCCATGATCGCCGTCGTCTGGCCGGCAAAAAATATAAAACCACCGGCCACCCCGGTGGCATGCGCCCGCACATAGTTCGGAGCCAGCACCAGCACCCCCGCAAATCCCAGCCATCCCGCGATATTCAGCCAGATCGACATGAGAAAAATATCCCGCGCGCGGAACCGGCCGAACAACGCCGGCGCAATAAAAAGTTGGAGCAAATTGCACCAAAACGGAATCGAGACGAGCAGCCCGTACACAACGGGGGGCAAGCCCAGCCCTTCGCTGAGCAACGCGGCCACCACGAGGTTTGCCGGCAGGTTCAAATAAACCAGCGGCATAGCGAAGATACCTTCAAACGTACTGCCCTTCATGCTACGACGCAGCAACTCCCGGCGCACCACGGGTGATCCGGCAGCAGGGGCAAGAGATGGAGCGGGCGAATTCAGAACGGCAAGTTAAGGCAACCGAGACGCGGACGTCGAGCGCACGATAGCTGACCAATCAAAATGGCCGCCCATCTGCGGTACCCGGTTCGCAAGATGCCATCCAACCAAGAAAAATTCCGGCTTGGCGTAGCCACAGACCTCTGTGCCTGTGGGTTCGATCCCCGTAGGTTGCGAGCTTGTCTCGTTCTGCTGGCCAGCAGAACGACCGTGGCGCGACAAGCGCACCACCTACGCAAAATCCAACCACGCACCACCTACGCAAAATTCAACCATAGTGGAGCCGCGCCGCCCTCGACGCGGAAAACACGGCACCACGCGGCGAGGGCGCCGCATCTCCACGGGCTGCCCGGCAAGACCCGGGTTCCAACAAGCCTTCAGCGCTTCTTTTTCTTCGCCGTCCAATCGGCCGTCACGACGGAGGAAAAACCACCGCGCGCTTTCCAGTGGGCGATGATGGTGAGGCTGCGCGGCTGGAGCGCCGTGCCGAGATCGTCGCAAATCTTGTTGGTCGCGGCCTCGAAAAAGATGCCCTCGTTGCGGTAAGCGTGGAAATAAAGCTTCAAGGACTTCAGTTCGACGCAGTTTTTGCCGGCCACGTAGCGCACGGTGATGTTGGCGAAGTCCGGGTGCCCGGTCATCGGGCAGACCGAGGTGAACTCGTGATGCGTGTGTTCGATCACATAGTCACGCTGCGGGGCGGGATTCGGGAAGGTTTCGAGAATTTTCGGGTCGGCCATGGCCAGAGAAAGACTGAAAGCCCCCTGAGCTGAAAGGCTGAAAACCGCGAAAAGCCGGATTTTTGTCCACAGAACACGTATGAGTTGATCACGAATGAGGAAAACGCCCGGAGGCGAGCGGCCTTCCTTTCGGGCTAATTCGTGATTCGTGAGCCACCGCTGAAAATGGAGCGGGGCGCGCCGCTCTTCGCTACGCGCCCCGCATATAGTCTAGTCTCGGAGCCGATAAGCCGGATTTTGTCCCCCTGACAAGTCAGGGTAACCTTCATTTCTCTAAGTGCGCCCGAAAGCGCGACCTTTCCCGACTGCCGACTTACGCCGACGCCTGGAATGCGACTAACCCGGGACTATCCGACGGGCCGCCGAGTCCCCTATTTAGTCTTGCACCGGATTGGGTTTTTCGTGCCGCCGTCGTTGCCTTCGGCGCGGTGGGCTCTTACCCCACCTTTTCACCCTTACCCTTCTGAAATCTCAAATCAGAGATCTGCGATTTCAAAAAGGCGGTATATTCTCTGTGACACTGTCCGTCGCGCCGCCTTGAAGCGTCGCTCCCGCGCTTTCGAACGGAATCCTGCCCTATGGTGTCCGGACTTTCCTCTCCTGGTTCAAAGAACTCGGAGCGAAGGTCTGGCTCCGAAACTAGGAGGACCAATACACGACCCGACCGCACTGGTCGCAAGTAGCAATTTCCGCCCCACCCCGCGCCATCACTTCAATATGCGTCGGCACCTTTAAATGGCAGCCGCCACAACGCCCCCCGCTCACGTTCACACAAACGGGCTGGCCGGGCTTGCGCGCGAGCCGGTCATAAATTCGCAATTGATCTTCCGCCACCTGCGGTCGCGCCGTATCCACGGCAACGATCGCCGCCTGATGATCGATCTGAGCCTGTTTCTCGCGCTCGCGCAGCGTACGGATCTTGCCCTCATAGCTGGTGATATTGGTCTTCAACACCCCTTCGGCCTCGGTAAAGCGTTTCTTCGCCTCGTCGATCAAATACATGATCTTCAACTCCTCTTCCTCGAATCCGCCGATCACTTTTTCGGTGTTCTCGATTTCGTGGGAAAGTGCGCGATACTCGTCGTTCTTGCGCACCTCGAGCTGTTGCGTGCGGTATTTGGCAATCTTGCCCTGCGCGCTTTGAATTTCGTTTTCGAGGGTTTTCTTTTTCGCCTCGAGTTCACGCCACTCGGTCTTGGCCGTGTCAATCGCCAGCTTTTCGGCGGCGATCCTCGCCTCAATACCGGCGATCTCTTGCGGTATTTCCTGCAATTGTTGCTCAAGCGCCAATCGCTTCATATCGCGGTCCTGCAGCACGAGCAGTTTGGTCAAATCGAAGGCAGCCATGCGGCGATATTGCGGCGGGCTGACACACCGTCAAACGAATCCTCGGTCATACCGGCCAAGAATGCGAAAAAATCGCCGCCCGACGGCCGTTATTTCACCCAGCCAACCCGAGCGAGTCCAAGCCCAACTCCAACGCATTTTCATAGGGGAAATCAGCCTGTTTTCGGCTATTCACCCACGGCCTTTTGCGCTCGCAGTGAATCCTCAAAAAATAGTCCGAAAAAACACGAAAAAACCCTTGTGAGATGAGCTTATTTTCGCGAAGTTTTCCCATCCCATTTTGAACTGAATGTCCGACCACGACGAAGCCCTAGCCAACGCCAAAAGTAACGCAGCCGCCGACGCCTACGACGCCAATAAACTCGGCCAACTCAAAGGCCTGGAGGCCGTCCGCAAGAAGCCGGGCATGTACATCGGCGGCACCGACGAACGCGCCCTCCACCACTGCGTTTCCGAGGTTTTGGACAACTCCGTGGACGAACATCTCGCTGGCCACTGCTCGCGCATTGAGGTCGTCATCCACATCGACGGCTCCATCAGCATCCGCGACAACGGCCGCGGTATTCCGGTCGATATCAACAAGGATAGCGGCCTGCCCGGCGTCGAGTTGGTGCTCACCACCCTCCACACCGGCGGTAAATACGGCCAAGGCGGCTATAAATTCTCCGGCGGCACCCACGGCGTCGGCGCCAAGTGCGTGAACGCCGTCTCCGAGTGGTTCGAGGTCGAGGTTTCCCGCGGCGGGCAGATCCACCACATGACCTTCGCACGCGGCCAGACCACGAAGAAACTCGAAGTCATCGGCAAAGCTCGCGGCACCGGCACGCTCATTTCCTTCAAGCCCGACCCTGAAATCTTCAAGGAAACCACGATTTACCAGGCAGACCGCATCAGCCAGCGCCTACGCGAACTGGCCTTCCTCAACTCCGGCCTCGAGATCGTCTTCACTGACGAACGCCCGGCCACCCCCAAAGTCGAAACCTTTCTCTATAAAGACGGCGTCGAGGAATTCGTGAAGCAGATCAACACCGGCAAGACCCCGCTGCACGCCAAGCCCATCCGCATCGTCAAAGAAACCACTCTGACCCTCGACGACAAACCGGCGGAAATCCACGCCGAGATCGTGCTGCAATATAACGACAGCTATAACGACCTCGTCCTCTGTTATACTAACACGATTCATAATCCCGACGGCGGCACGCATCTTTCCGGTTTCCGCAGCGCCCTCACCCGCGCCATCAACCAATTCTCCAAGGCCAACAATCTCCTCAAAGAAAAGGACCCGCAGATCACCGGCGACGACGTACGCGAAGGTCTGGCCGCCGTCATCTCGATCAAACACAGCGACCCGAAGTTTGAATCGCAGACCAAGGTCAAACTCCTCTCGCCCGAAGTGGAAAGCATCGTCGGCTCCGTTTCGTACGAGGGCCTGATGTTTCATTTCGAGGCAAATCCCACGGTCGCCAAACGCATCGTCGAGAAAGCCCTCACCGCCGCCCGCGCCCGCGAGGCCGCCCGCAAAGCCCGCGAAACCATCCGCAAAGGCGCCCTCTCCGGCGGCGGCCTCCCCGGCAAACTCGCCGACTGCTCCGAAAAAGATCCCGCCGTCTGCGAAATCTACATCGTCGAGGGTGACTCCGCCGGTGGTTCCGCCAAACAGGGCCGCGACCGCCGTTACCAGGCGATTCTCCCTCTGCGCGGCAAGCTCATCAACTCCGAGAAAGCCCAGCTCGACAAGGTGCTCAACAACGAGGAAATCAGAACGCTCATCACCGCCATCGGCACCGGCATCGGCACCGGCGAGGATGAGTCCGCCTTCAATGCCGACAAGGCCCGTTACCACAAGATCATCATCATGACGGACGCCGACGTGGACGGCTCGCACATCCGCACCCTGCTCCTCACTTTCCTTTATCGGCAGATGAAAGGTATCATCGAGCGCGGCTTCGTCTACATCGCCCAGCCCCCGCTCTACAAAATCAAACGCAAGAAGCGCGAGCAATACGTCGACAACGACGAACAGCTCAACCGCATCCTCCTCGAACTCGGCTCCGAAGACATCATTCTCGCCCGCACCGCTGATGCCCACATTTTCGCCCCCGCCATCATCGACCAGATCGTCGAAATGCTCGGTGCCCTCGAAAAACTCGGCGGCGGCATCACCCGATACGGCGCTTCTCTCCCCGAATATCTCGACGCTCACGACAAGGAAACCCACGAACTCCCCCGCTACATCGCCCGCATCCGCGAAGGCAACAAAGAGTCCCACCGCTTGCTCGCCGACGAGAAAGCGCGCACGGCCTTCGTTGGCAGCATGGGATCAGAAGACACCGTTTCGCCTTTCCCCCCCACCGGCACCGCCGCACCACAGATCGTCCGTCGTGTCACGGTCCACGAAATTTTCGAATCGAACGAGATGACGAAGCTCCTCAAGGCCCTCGCCAATGTCGGCCTCGACACCGCCCAATTCTCTCCCACCCCAGCCGCCCGCTACACGATCACGGAGAACCTCGGCACCAAGAACGAGACCAAAACCGAACTCTTCTCCCCGCTCGACATCATCACCCAGATCCGCGGCAACGGCCGCAAAGGTCTCTCGATCCAGCGATACAAAGGTCTCGGTGAAATGAATCCCAAGCAGCTCTACGAAACCACGATGGACCCCGACCACCGCCGGCTCCTCAAGGTGAACATCAACGACGCCGCCAAAGCCGACGCCCTCTTCACCCTCCTCATGGGCGACGAAGTCCCCCCCCGCCGCCAGTTCATCGAAGACAACGCGCTCAACGTCCAGTTCCTGGATGTTTGAGCAATTCCATGCCGCCAGCCTACAAGACATGCAACACCAAGCAATCATCCACAAAGCGCCAGACGGTGACTATTGGGCTGAGGTTCCTTCGTTACCCGGCTGCGCGACACAAGGCGCAATTCTCAAGGAACTGCGGCGCAATCTGCGCGAAGCCATTGGTGGCTGCCTTGACGCTCTAGATCACACCACCGTGTTGCAAGCCCGAGTAAACAACGCCGACAAGCGTCTCTACTCCTCTATCACAGTCCGTTCCCGCCTCGGCCTGATTAAAAAGAAATGAGCATCTTGCGCCGCCATTTCATCGAAAACAACGCCCAGTCCTTGGATGCCTAAGATCCGCTCAGCCAAGTTACCCAAAGCACCTGCACGCCGCTCTCCGAGACGCGCGCCGAAAGATTTTGTCGTTCAAGAAAGCCAAGCTCCCTACGCTCGCGCCAAGGAGCCTGCATTCTTCTTTGGAGAAGCAATACAGCGGGGCAAATTCATAAAAAACGGGACAGTGATTTCGAGTACGCCTCATCTATTTTATACTCATCCTCACGGTGAATTGTGGGTCGGTGACTCCATTCGCTGGCTGCAATCCCTGCCGGACAACTCAGTTGACCTGATTTTCGCCGACCCGCCCTATAATATTAAAAAGGCCGAATGGGACACCTTCGACTCACAGGAAGCTTACATCAAATGGTCGCTTAGTTGGATCGAGCAAGCGGCCCGAACGCTCAAACCAACCGGCACACTCTACATCTGCGGTTTTTCCGAAGTGCTCGCAGATTTACGTCACCCTGCCTCAAAGTTTTTTGCCGGCTGCCGGTGGATCATCTGGCACTACATGAATAAGGCCAACCTCGGAAATGACTGGGGGCGATCCCACGAAAGCATTCTTCATTTCCGCAAGAGCCGGAGCTTCACTTTCAACACCGATGCCGTCCGCATTCCGTACGGTAACCACACGCTTAAGTATCCTGTCCATCCGCAGGCCGAGACCAGCCAATATGGCGGCGAACAAAATAAGCATAAGACATGGGAACCCCATCCCCTTGGCGCGAAGCCCAAGGACGTAATCGAGGTGCCCACCACCTGCAATGGCATGCACGAAAAGACGCCGCATCCCACCCAGAAGCCGGAGGAACTCCTTCGGAAAATCATTCTCGCTTCATCGAACCTTGGCGATCTCGTGATTGATCCTTTCCTTGGCTCCGGAACCACACCCGTTGTATCCGAACAACTCGGTCGTCACTGGAAGGGATGTGACCTGTCTGCCGAATACGCCCGCTGGGCTGCTGGTCGCATCGAGTTGGTCGAGCCTTGGTCAGTGGCAAAGTGGATGGAATACGACCAACGCAACAATGACCGGAGAAAATCCATCCGATGAGCACGCCTTCCCTAAAAGATCTTCAAGCCAGCGTGCAGGACAAAACAGCCTTCAAGCAGCTCGCCGATTACGAAACCCTCGCGACGAACTATCTAGCGCACCTCGTCTCAACCAAGCCGACTTGCATCGTCTCGCCCTCCCATCACAATTACATCTTCTACCAGTATTCCAAGTCCGCCGGCCATAAGATCACCCGGCCGCTTAATACGAATTTGTTCATTGGCGACGAAGCGAAATTCAAACAGACATTTGCCCGATTTATTTCCGTCCTTGGCGACCTAAAACGTCTTCAACAACGAGGAGCCTCGTCGCGCGGTTTGCTCGCCTACAGCAAAACCGGCGAAATTAACCAGATCATCTACACGGCCCAGCAAGCGATTGGCTGTATTGGCGACTCCTTCGAAATCGAAAATCAGTCGCGCAAACGCATCGGTCAGCTGTTTGAGAATCTAGTCAAACTTGTCCTCCAGGAAGTCGGCTTGAAATGCGAACCCCGGACAGTTAACCTCCCGATTCCAGACTTCCCCGACCGCACCATGGCCTACGAACTGGACGTCGTGTTCTCCCACAACAAGGCTATCGTCACCTCCGAGACCAAGTTCATTCATCCGCAGGAAATCGTCGGATCAATCAAGACTACGAGCAAAGATCGGATCGATAAAGTCTTCCTCGATAAATTTCTGCTCACAAAATTACTTGGCCGTGATGTGCCGGTCATTGCCGTCTTCCTCCACGACGTCCAAAGGGCCAAACGCGGCAACAGCATCTTCAGCATCAACTCCACTTTTAAGACCAATCACTTCCTTGGGTACACTGTCGCATTGAATCGCCTCGACGGCGTTTACTATGTCGATCCGCGCCCCGAGATGTTGTCTAACGCGAAGCTCCGCGAACAGATCGCCGACTTTCAAACCTTGTTGTTGCGCGACCTCTGGCAACTTATATCCCGCTAATTTTAGCTCTCATTTCCCGCATGTATACTGCCAACGAAAAACTTTCGACCGCCAACATCACCGACATCATGCAGACGGCCTACATCGAGTATTCGATGTCGGTCATCATCTCGCGCGCCCTGCCCGACGCGCGCGACGGCCTGAAGCCCGTCCAACGCCGCATCCTCTACGCGATGTTGCGCGAAGGCCTCGTCCACAACCGCCCCTTCGATAAGTGCGCGGGCGTCGTCGGTGAAGTGCTAAAAAATTACCACCCGCACGGCGACTCGTCCGTGTACGACACCCTCGTCCGCCTCGCGCAACCTTGGGTCATGCGTTACCCGCTCATCGATCCGCAAGGCAATTTCGGTTCCGTCGATGGCGATCCACCCGCCGCCTACCGGTATACTGAGGCCCGCCTCAACGCGATCGCCGAAGAACTCCTGAAGGACATCGAGGAAGACACCGTCGATTTCGTCCCCAATTACAAAGAGTCCACCACCGAGCCCACGGTTCTCCCCTCGGCTCTCCCGAATCTTTTGATGAACGGCTCGACCGGTATCGCGGTCGGCATGACGACCAATATCCCGCCGCATAATCTCTCCGAGATCATCGACGCCGCCTGCGCCATCATCGACCGTCCCGATATTTCCGTCGACGAGCTGATCACCTACATTCCCGGCCCGGATTTCCCCACCGGCGGGTTCATCAACGGCCGCGCCGGTATCAAATCCTATCTCACCACCGGGCGCGGCATCGTCCGCACCCGCGGCAAAGCCCACACCGAGGAACTCAAGGGCGGCGGCGAACAGATCATCATCACCGAGATTCCGTATAACGTGAACCGCAACACCCTCGTGTTGCGCATCGCCGAGCTCGTCCGCGAAAAACAAATCGACGGCATCCGCGATCTCCGTGACGAGTCCGACGAAAACACCCGCATCGTCATCGAGCTAAAACGCGGCGAGCAGTCCCAGATCGTCATCAACCAGCTTTATCAAAAGACCGCGCTCGAATCCTCCTTCGGCGTCATCTTGCTCGCCCTCGACAAGAAGCGGCCCAAGCAGATGAACATCAAGGAACTCCTTGAATGTTACATCGATCACCGCCGCGATGTCATCACGCGCCGCACCCAGTTCCGCCTCAACCAAGCCGAAGACCGCGCCCACATTCTCGAAGGCTACATCATCGCCCTCGATAACCTCGACGACTTCGTCAAAATCATCCGCGCCTCGAAGGACAAAGAGGAAGCCAAGCAGAAATTGATGGCCAAGTATCCGCTCTCTGAGCGCCAGACCAACGCCATTCTCGAACTCCGCCTCTATCAACTCACCGGTCTCGAACGCGGCAAGATCGAGGCCGAATACCTCGAGCTCATGAAAGTGATCGAGGAACTCCGCAGCATTCTCGCCTCCGAAGCCAAGCTGCTCGCGTTGATCAAAAAAGAACTGCTCGAGCTCCGCGATAAATACGCCTCGCCCCGCCGCACCCAGATCATCGACGCCGAGGGCGACCTCCGTATGGAAGACGTCATCCCGAACGAAGGCTGCGTCATCACCGTTTCCCATCTCGGCTTCATCAAGCGCACACCCGTCGCCGCCTACCGCGCCCAAAAGCGCGGCGGCAAAGGCGTCATGGGGGCCGAAACCTACGAGGAGGATTTCGTGGAGAACCTCTTCACCGCCTCCACCCACGACTACATTCTCTATCTCACCAGCACCGGCCAGTGCATGGCGAAAAAAGTGTACGACGTCCCCGAAGGTGCCCGCACCGCCAAGGGCAAATCCGTCGCCGGCTTTCTCCGTCTCAGTCCGGGCGAAGGCATCGCCGCGATGATCTGCGTGAAGGATTTCTCGCCCAACCAGCATCTCGTGATGGTCACGAAAAACGGCGTCACGAAAAAAACCAGCCTCACCGATTACGCCAGCGCCACCCGCGAAAGCGGCCTCCGCGGCATCAAGCTCGAGGAAGGCGATACGCTCGTCGGCTGCGTGCTCACCAATGGCGAAAACGAAATCATCCTCGTCTCGCACAAGGGCCAGGCCGTCCGCTTCACCGAGTCCGATCTCCGCGATCAGGGCCGCGACACCATCGGCGTCACCGGTATGCGCTTCAAGATCGAGGGCGACTACGTCCAAGCCATCGAAGTTTGCGATCCGGAGTCGCGCCTGCTCGTCGCCCGCGAGGACGGCATCGGCAAGCGCACCCCCTTTGAGGATTACCGCCTCACCAACCGCGGCGGCACCGGTGTGATCGCGATCGATCTCCCCGAGGATGGCTCCGTCAATGTCGCCGGCGCGCTCAGCGTCCACGACACCGACGAGGTCATGCTCCTCACCGCCAAGGGCCAGAGCGTCCGCACGCGGGTAAAGGAAATCCGCGAAACCGGCCGCGGCGCGAAAGGCGTCCGTCTCGTTAACCTCGATGCCGGCGACAAACTCCTCGCCATCGCCCGCGTCGTCGAGTCCGACGAAGAAGAAGCCGCGAACAGCGCGCCCCCGATGGAAATCCCGCCGCCAGAAACGACGTAAGGGAGAGGCCGTTGCCCCCCACGGCCATGGCGCTTGCGGGCAAGCGCCACTACCCGATACCGCGACCAAACCTCCAAGGCGCGCCACCCGGCGCGCCTTTTTTATTTCCCAAACCTGAAAAACAAAATGTCTCGCGAAGTATCCCCAGGGAACGAGCGCATCTCACTGCCCGGGGGTGGGCGTCGGTTTCCACCCCGACGCTTTTTGTCGCCGAATGCGGTGTGGCCTGGGTCTCAGGCCCATGTTCTGAAAATACGCCCAGGGGCTGGAGCCCCGTGTCACGAAAACCGCAACCGCGCCGCCTTGCCCCGGTCGTTCCACGCCCAAATTTTTTCCCCTTCAGCTCCGCAGCGGTTGCGCCCACTATTTTATTACGTTTCCGGCCTTGCCAAGCGGTGGGGCGACGTTCTTTTTAAATATTTTTCTGTTCTGCATGTCCACTCGTCTCTCCAAGCTGCTCGATCCCGCCCGAATCACGCTCGCGCTCCAAAGCACGAAGCGCACTGCGGCCATTAACGAGGTGGCCAAGCTGCTGGCCGGTCATCCCGATGTGGTGAATCAAGACGGCTTTTATCAGGAACTCCTCGCGCGCGACCGCCTCGACACCACCTGCCTCGGCAATGGCATCGCCCTGCCCCACGCCCGCACGGAGCACGTGAAGAAGATCGTCGTCGCCGTGGGCCGCAGCGACTCCGGCGTGCTCTTCGAAAACAGCAACCAGAACGTCCGGCTGATGTTCGTGCTCGGCACCCCGAAGAACAACCCCACGGATTACCTCATTCTCGTCGGCACCCTCTGCCGGTTGATCAAAGACGAAGCCAACCGCACCGCCCTGCTCGCCGCCCCCACGCCCGAAGCCTTTATCGCGACCGTCGTCGAACTGGAAAACAAAATTCTCGGGACAGAGAAGTGAACGCAGCGCTGGCGCGCCCCTGACACACCGGGCTTGCCTCTGTTCCCGTGAGCTCCACCTTCCTTCGCAGCGCGCATGATTACTTCATTTATTTTCAGTGATGGCCGGCTCGTCGGCCGGGATCTCGAGGTCGAGGCCCTCCGGCTCGTCAGCGCCGACAAAGGCCTGCTCCTCTGGGTCAACCTCGACAATCCTTCCGATGAGGAAATCAAGGCCGTGCTCGAGGGCGTGTTCCAATTCCACCCGCTCGCCATCGAAGACTGCGTCACCCCCAGCAGCTTGCCGAAAATCGAAGACTACGAGGAGTATCTTTTCCTCGTGACCCACGCCGTTGATTATACTCGGCAGGACAAATTTGCCACGACTGAGCTCGATGTGTTTTTGGGCAAGGATTACATCGTCACCTTTCACCGCACACCGCTGCGCTCGGTGCAGGCGCTCACTGATCGCCTCGTGAAAAATGCCGGACCCGGGCCGCGCGGCCCCGACCGCATCGCTCACTCCCTGCTCGACCTCCTCGTCGATAACTACGCCCCCGTCATCGCCATTCTCAGCGATGAACTGGAGGAACTGGAAGAAGCCGTGCTGGCCAAGAGCGCTCCGGAAAAACTGGTCGCGGACATCCTTCAGGTCCGCAGCGATTTTTCCCGGCTCCGCACCATCGTCCGCCCCCAGCGCGACGTGATCGACCGCCTCGCCCGCGGTGACAGCAAGTACATCCGGCCAAAGCTGCTCCCCTATTTCCGGGATCTGCGCGACAACCTCGCCCGATTGGAGGACACGGTCTCCAATTTTCACGAACGGTTGATGATGGCCTTCGACATCCATCTCAACAAAGCCGCCTACGAAGCCAACGAGGGCATCAAGTTCCTCACCGCACTCACCGCCATCACGCTACCTCCGGTGCTCGTGGGTAGTTGGTACGGCATGAATTTCGAGCACATGCCGGAACTCAAATCGCCGCACGGCTATCTCTTCGCTTGGATTATCACCATCGTCAGCACCATCCTGATGGCGGTGTATTTGAAAAAGAAAAAGTGGTTCTGAGCGCAGGCCGGAACGAGACCGTCCAGCGACGTGAGCGGAGAGCCCGATCCGCAGCGCAGGCCTGAGACATCCTGATCCCCGCCCGTGGAGAAAGGAGGCACGAGGAAACGAGCTGAACCTGTCAGGGCGATGGGTATCAGGCATCGGCCGTTGCCTTCAACGGCCACGGGGAAGCCGGAGTGTAGCCGCGTTTGAGCCGCAGGCGAAAGCGCGGTGTCTTGCGGCCCCGTTTTCGGGCTGCGCCCTCAAACGAGGCTACAGGCACACGGCAAAACCTCCCACACGGGTCGGGAGACCCGTGCCACTTCCGCCCAATCACGTCAGGCTCCGCGCTCTCCGCGTTAAATGTATTTTATCACGATTCACGACGGAGTTGAGCTCACTCACATTCCTCGGGATCAAGATGTCGTAGCCGAATGGCGCTAAGTTAAGGAGGTTGGTCGTCATGCTACCATGCGTGATCATACCAACTATTTTGCATGAGGAATGTAGGGCCGGCCCTTGTGGCCGTGCCGGAGGGCGCACCTGAAACAGCTCGCCCACAAGGGGCGGCCCTACGAAATTCCGCAGCAAATCATCGCAGACGAAACGGCAGGCAGTCGACGATCATGCCGCTTAACTTAGCGCCATTCATGTCAGAGCCTGAGTGATGAGATGACGGGCCACAGTCTTCACTGGATGGTCTGGCGCTCTCTCGACTCCCAGCGCAGGGCTTCGAGGAAACAATTCCTTTGCAAGGCCGGCGCTTGTCGCCGCGCCGCGATCGAAAAGACCCTATCGGTATGCCGTCAAGCAGCCGCCCTACAAAATCCGAACGAACATCACACCGATCTCACTCAAATCGCAGCGCCTCGATCGGATCGAGCGATGCGGCTTTCCACGCCGGATAAAAGCCGAAACCCACGCCGATCGCCGAGCAGACGCTGAAACCGATCATCGCCCACATCCACGGGAAGACCATCGACGCATTAAAGATGACGGCTACAACATTTCCCCCCACCA
>ENA-ORBV01003350-ORBV01003350.1-microbial-mat-metagenome-genome-assembly--contig:-NODE-3350-length-32160-cov-11.479382_pt1 | contig 32160 bp, 20 predicted proteins | sample MGYA00237777_ERZ505514 | MGnify/ENA primary metagenome ERZ505514 (study PRJEB26160, sample SAMN06269048) | microbial mat metagenome | isolation source: Oligotrophic lake microbial mat | place... | reverse complement strand
GTATATCAGATATTGAACACCAAATCAAGGGTTATGTGAATCAGGAACTTGCGGGATGCCGACCGAGAATGGCGTACAGGGTGAATCGTGCTGGGCGATGGGCTAGAAAACTTGACCTGATCGAATTATAAGCTCGCGAAAATTCAAACAATCCACACTCACACCCGGCAATGCGCACACAGCCGGTATCTTGCAGTTCGCCGGATTCTGAGGAAATTGCGTCTGCGTGGCCTCATTGGTGACCAGTTCGAGAGCATGCTCTATGCAAGTTGCAACTATAATTATGTCATTTTCACCAACGCCACCTTTGTAGTCGCGCTCATGAACAATTCCGAGTTTTGCCTTTATAGCCAGTGCATGGGTCAATATCTCGGCCGTCACAGGAAGTATTTGCACTGAGTTTGAGAGAAGCCAGTTGTGACAGTCGCCATCGCGATATTTCGTCTCGTCATCAACGATCTTAGATATCACGAATCGTCCGGCAGTGAACTCTGCGCCAAGCCAAGTCCACAACTTAGGGAATTGTTTCTGTGGATAGTGGTCCCACCCGTGGATAATGCTGGAGGTGTCAAGTGCGAGCAATGTACCCCTCCAGTTTATGCAAGTCTCCAATTTTCAGATTATCAAGAAAACCACTTGCTTTATGCAACGTAATTCGTTGACTATTCAAAGCGTCAAGCACAGTACGTACATACCGTTGCCCGAATACGTGAATCGGTTCACGGTGTCGATAAGCACGGTTGCCACCCTCTTCGACAGGTGGTGTTGGCTGCGATCTCTTCCACTCACGATAAGCTTCATATTGCGCATTCGACAATCGCCCGAAATCTACAAGACGCCGGAGAATGACTTCCGTACTTACCCCCCAATTTGTACGATACTTTTGAAGCCAATCCTCGTACCCTTGAACGTTCGCGGGAACGGCAGTCGATATCTGGTTCAGGAACACGTCGGGAACAAGAATTTGACCTGCGAAGGCGTTTGCCTCTCTCTCGATACCTTGTCTCGCCCAGAGATTATTCTCGACAACGATTGAACTTTTTCGGTGCAAGATTAAATGCGCCAATTCATGCATAAGCGTGAACGTTTGCCGAGGTTCTGCGGATTGCTTACGTACGACGATGATCGGGCATGTTTCGTAAAACAACGAAAAACCAAGCACTTTAGAGTCCGGCGGAAATCGCCAAGCGCCGAGGTAGCCCATACTTCGCAGTACAAGTACGCCTTTAGCTTCTAAAGCCGTACGATACAATGCAAAGTCTCGTTGCTCATTTGGATTCGTACCTAGCCCCAACCACGCACGAACAGTTGCCGCTGTCTCGGACGGGCTAGTCCGCTGTGCCAGCGGGGGTTCGAACTTTTGGTAAGGCTCGGCATACACTTCTTCACTGAGGCTTAGAAAAACCTCTCGGTGTCGTTCAGCACGCTCGATTAGGCGCTTAAGCTCGGGCAACAAGTCAGGCTTATCGTTCGATATGCTGCGAAACTGCGTGGAACGAATCGAGCCTTCGTTGACCTTTCCCTTCTCGAGAAAGAACAGAACTCCACGTCCGAAGAATTCCGCCATTGCTTGTAGTTGATTGAAAGTTAGACCGTCGTCTCCCGACAATACAGCTTCAAGCCTCTCATACCGGACGTGCAACTTATCAGCAAGTTCATGAGTGTCAATGCCAAAATCATCGCTACACCAGCGAATGCGGTCGGCGTTGATGAGTCTGATACGTTCCATCGACTTTTATTGTATCGGCAAGTTGTAGCAGATGCCCGCGGCCAGCTCAGCCATGACCCACGCGGTGACGACGAGTCGCATTGGCGCACCGGAGAAGGCGCTTGCCCGCTTATGTGCCGCATCGTCGGGTGCGATCAGGGCGATGAAGTAAGACGTATCAGCAAAGACACGCTTCATCGCTTGGGCGTCCCGTAAATGTAGTGGTCATGCTGCGCCGATCCGTCGGCGGGCAGGTCTTTGCCGCGCCCGGAGACTTGGCGCAGCAGGTCGCTCAGGGGAAGCGGAGTAGCCGGCGGCAAATCGGGGCAGGAGCCGATGATGTCCGCGAAACGGTCGTAGAACGTGCTGTCCTGTGCGGATGGCTCAGCCAGTCGCAGCGCGATCTCGACGGCGGTGCCTTCGGGCAGTTGAATGGGTTCGTCGAAGATGACGGTGCCGTTTTTGATGTGTCCTTTGTAGGTCATGGTAACTTCATCATAGATCGGCAATACGTCGTTCGCCAAGGTGAACGGCTGAATATTACCTCACGCCTTGCGGTTTTCACACTTCTTACTCCGCGCGGGCACCATCTCAAGCAGCGAGGTATAATCATCACATGGCAACGACCAAGACCATACACGCCGCCGATGCTGTTCATCGGCTCACTGATGAACCCAGCGGCAAGTTGTCGTCGGGAGCGGCCAAAGCAATCATGGAGTTGCGATTTGACGAACGGGACATCCGCAAGATGCGCCGTCTTGCGGCGAAGAATCGGGATGGCACCATCACCGGCGATGAACTCAAAGAACTCGACAAGTATGTCAATCTGGGGCTGCTGGTGGACCTGCTCCATGCCAAAGCGCGAAAGGCATTAAAGCGAACGTCCAGATCGGGGTGATCGGTTGCGCATCAAAAAAGCCTTGTCTGATCGAGTCTGGTCCCGAGCCCGTTTGCGGTGCGAATACTGTCAACTGCACCGCGACGAGTCCCGCCTGCCGTTCGAGATCGATCACATCCTATCCAAGCAGCATGGCGGCGTGACCACTGCGGAAAATCTCGCATTGGCTTGCTTTTATTGCAACCGATTCAAAGGCCCGAATCTTTCCAGCATCGACCCGCACGATGAAACCATCGTTGTGCTTTTCAATCCCCGTACTCAGGATTGGCAGAAGCACTTTCGCTGGAACGGCCCCGTGCTATCAGGGCGCACCGCCATCGGACGCGCCACGATACGTGCACTAAAGATCAATCTGGAAGAGCGCGTGCAGATCAGACGGTTATTGAACGAACGCGATTGATACAGGCTCACGCCTTGGGCATCTCATACTTCTTATCTGCGGGCACTGCTTCCATGAGCATGGTGATGAGTTTTTCGCTGTTGATGCCGCCGGCCAGGCCTGCGTAGTTGGGGGCCAGGCGGTGGCGCAGGGCGGGGAGGATGACAGCTTGGACGTCTTCGATGGTGGCGTGGTAGCGGCCGTGGAGGAGGGCACGGGCCTTGGCGCAGGAGATGAGGGCGAGGACGCCGCGTGGGCCGGCACCCCAGTTGACCCATTTATTGACGAAGTCGGGGACGCCGGGCTGGCCGGGGCGGGTGGCGCGGACCAGGGCCCAGGCGTAGCCGACGACTTGGTCGGAGACGGGGATACGTTGCACGAGTTGCTGGGCCTCGATGAGTTTTTCAGCGGTGAGGACGGGCTCGATGCCGCCGAGCTGGCCGGTGGTGACGCGGCGGGCGATTTCCCATTCTTCAGCGCCGGTGGGGTATCCGACTTTGATGTAGAGAAGGAAGCGGTCGAGCTGAGCTTCGGGGAGCGGATACGTGCCTTCCTGTTCGAGCGGGTTTTGCGTGGCGAGGACGAAGAAGGGTTTGGGCAGTTCGAAGGGCCGGCCGCCAACGGAGACGCGGCGTTCCTGCATGGCTTCGAGCATGGCGGCCTGGGTCTTGGGCGGGGTGCGGTTGATTTCGTCAGCGAGGACCATGTTGGCGAAGATCGGGCCTTTGACGAAGACGTATTTTCGTTCCTTGGTGATCGGGTCTTCCTGAAGGACATCGGTGCCGGTGATGTCCGAGGGCATCAGATCGGGGGTGAACTGAATGCGATGGAAGGAGAGATTGAGGGCATCGGCGACGGAGTGGACCATGAGCGTCTTGGCGAGGCCGGGGACACCTTCGAGCAGGCCATGGCCTTTGGCGAGGATGGCGATCATCATTTGCTCGATGACTTCCTTCTGGCCAATGATGGACTTGGTGAGCTCTTTGCAGATGGCGGCGTAAACGCCCTGCCAGGCTTCAACAAGGGCGACGTCGTCGTGGGAAGTTGCGGGTTCGGTGGCGGTGGGCATGGGGAATTCCAAGGTTAGAAAATGAGAATAGCGACTAAAAATCGGCATCACAGATTATCAGGCACATTGCGATAGTACTTTTTACCTATTAATTGCAACCCACACTATATGCGAGAAACGCATCGATAGTGCCAAACATATTTTTTGCGAGAGCTAAACTTACGCTTATCCTCGTATAGCATGGTCTTAAAAAGCCAACCCAAATCCACGCCAGCAGCCTTATTAGCCGCCTTCTCACTCTTGCCTAGACTAATGTGCTTTCTATAGATTGACTCGAGTGGAGTTCCACTCCAATTGCGGTTAGCGCCACCAACCAAATCACGTGCGGCGAATTCGTCGCCATTACAATTCGCAATCCAATCGTCGACTTTGCCGCGAAGAAATTCCTTAATCCCAATTTTCTGATTATCATCGAGACCAGACACGTTTTTGTTTTTGAATATACTATTAAGATCATAACATATCTCAATATCGCCAATTGGAACTAATGTATCTGCCGAGCAACAACGATTCGTGATTCATATCGCCGGTCATTTCAGCTTTTGCAGATCGAGAATACTTACGCCGCCTGAATTGGCGGTACGATCTTTTGGTAGAGACATAACTTTTCTATCTGAATCCAAGCGAATTACTTCGACGATTTCATCCTCGTTTCCAAAGAAGATCACGATTCTATCTTTATCGATCACGGTCCATCGCAATTTGTCCGCCTTGGTTCCGTTCACACGCAACGCTGTTCCATCATCCAAAAATCTTAACGTCTGATTCTTTTCAAAACTCCATTGCCAAGTCGTCCCAATTAACTCCTTATGAAGCTTTAACCGCAACTGAACCGATTTCGATTGACCGCCTTCATCAATTAAGTCTTCTTGTTCTTTCAGTTTTTCAATCTGCTCTTTGATATTTACTGCATTCTCGAGACCTTTAAGGCCTTTCTTCATCTCTACATCAATAGCTCTCTGGAGTTCCACTGCGTACTCGGCCTTCGCACGCAATATCGCACGCACATATTCGTTGTATGCGATCTTCTTCTTATCTTCAAACTTTTTAGTTGCGGCCTTTTCAAGCAGGCCATCTTCTTGTGCCAAAACTAGAGTCGCAATCATCGCAATTAACAAAACAATATATACAGATTTCATCATAAGTTACACCGATATTACTTGATGGAACTAAGAAGCCAACTGCTTACTTAATGGATTATCTCACGAAGCTGTCAATCCAACGCCTCGAAGTAGGCTTTGAGGCGTTCTTCGTAGCCACGGGGGATGGATTTTTTGTCGCGGGCACGGATGGATTCACGGGCGCTCTTGGGCAGGCTGGCGGCCCAGGCGTTGTGCTCGGCGACGGCGCGGCGTTTGGCATCGGTGTCCTGTTTGCTGGTTTCGGTGCGGGAGTCTTCGGATTCCTGCGTCTGGGCTTTCTCCGCGTTGCCATCTTTGCGCTCGGCGTTTTCGGATTTGCCTTCTTTACCTTTGGAGGCTCCGCCGGCGGAACCGGCAGCGCTGGCGAGTGAAGGTGTGGTGGAGGGCTGACCTTCGCCTTGGCCTTGACCTTCACCTTGACCTTCGCCTTGACCTTCGCCCTGACCTTGACCTTGGCCTTGACCTTGTGCGGCTGCTGCTGCCGCTGCTGCTGCCTGTGATGCTGCGGGGCCGGCGATCATTTGAGCGGTTTGAGCGGCGGAGGGAGCGGAGGGTGCTAGCCCTGCGGGTTGACCTTGACCTTGACCTTGGCCTTGACCTTCACCTTGACCTTGGCCTTGACCTTTTGCTTGTCCTTGGCCTTTTGCCTGACCTTCGCCCTGACCTTCACCTTGGCCCTCACCTTGGCCTTCGCCCTGTCCTTCACCTTGGGCTTGGCCTTCGCCTTGCGCGGGCTTACCGGCGGCAGGCTCGCCACCAGCAGGCTGACCAGCAGCCGGTTCACCCGCACCTTCACCCGCACCTTCACCCGACGGCGCTTCGCCAGCGAGCGGTTCGCCACCTTCGGCGGCAGCGGGGGTCAGTGCCTGAGCCAGTTCAACAGCTTCGGCGATGGGTGCATTCTTGAGATCTTGTTGACCGGTGGCCTCAGCGACTGCTTCGCCGATGCCGGCCAGGGCCTCGGCTTGAGCGGCGATGGCTTTGGCGATGGCGGCAGCATCTGGTTTGGCACCAGCGGGTTTTGCGCCAGCAGGTTTCGCACCCGCAGCAGGCTTGGCACCCGTAGGCTGGGCACCGGCGGCAGGTTTCTCGCCACCGGCAGGCTTCTCACCCGAGGCCTGTTCGCCCGCAGGATTTTCACCAGCGGGCTTCTCACCCGCAGCGGCTTCACCTTCCGGCTTTTCGCCGCCGGCTGGCTCGCCACCTTCAGGATTACCAAACGCCTCACGCGCATCAGCCAGCGCCTCGGCGCTTTCCTTGGCCTGATCGGCGAGAGCGGCCAGTCGCTTGGCCAGTTCGAGTTGAACTTCCAGATCTTCACGTTTGATGTCCGCCAGCACGCGTGCTCGCTGAACATTGCGCTCGGCATTGGCCTGCGGCGTCGCTTCGCCAGCTTTTTCGCCAGCAGCCTGTTCGCCCGCAGGCTTTTCACCCGATGCTTGTTCACCCGCTGGCTTTTCACCAGCAGGTTTTTCGCCGGAGGCTTGTTCACCTGCAGGCTTTTCACCAGCAGGTTTTTCGCCGGAGGCTTGTTCGCCTGCAGGCTTTTCACCCGCAGGCTTTTCGCCACCGGCCTGTTCATTCTTCTTTGCTTCTTTCGCGGCATCGGCAGCGTTGTTCAGCGCGGCTGCCACAGCCGGGCTTTCCTGCACAGCCTTGTCAGCCAGGCCACGCAATTCTTCGGCGTTAGCCTTGGGCGTTGCCTCGGCGACCTTCTCCAGTTCCTGCGACAGTTCGTTGAGGTTGTTCAGTTCGCCTTCGGCTTTTTCTTCGAGCTTCTTGGCGGTCTTGACCATTTCCTGACGAATCGCATTGGCAGCAGCATCGAGTTTCTTGGCGGCATCATCCGCCTTCTTGGCGATGTCGGCAGACTTCTTCGGATCCACCGGCTTGGGGTCTTCGCCCGCTTTGCCTTCAGGCAGCGCGGCTTCGACTTCATCAGCCGACTTGGCGGCAGCGGCCAGATCATCGGAAGCTTCGGGCGCCAGTTCCTTCACGCCCTCGGCCACCTTCTTGGCGATCTCTTCCACTTTGCCCAGTTGTTCCTTGGCGTCGGCGGGAACTTCGTTTTTCTTTTCAACCGACTCGGCAGTGTCCTTGGCTTTGGCACTGGCGCGGGCGAGTGATTCAGCAGCGCGGTTGAGTTCACCCAGCTTCACGGCCAGTGCATTGCGACGGGCCTGCTTCTCGGCTTCGTTGAGTTCGCCGATGGCCTGCTTGATGGCGCGGTCAGCTTCTTCCAAGGCTTCCTTGGCATCAGGCGATTTTTCAGCGAGAGCCTTGGCAGCCTCGGCGGCGGCTTCTTCAGCAGTGGCCAGTCGCGACTCAATTGCCTTGGGCAGTTCGACCGCATCGGCGGCTTTTTCAATCTGCTTGGCGGCTTCGGATTCTTTCTTACTGGCCTGCGGCTGAGCGGCGGTTTCCTGAGCTTGCTTGGCGGCTTCCTGATGCTTCTTCTGTGCTTCTTCAACCTGCTTGCGCGTGGCGGCCAGATCGTCGGCAAGCTTTTCCAATTCCTTCGATGACTTGTCACCGAGCGGGCTCGATGCGCTGGCCAATTCTTTTTGAAGTTCAGCCAGGGCACCGATCACTTTGCCTTGATCTTTCTGGGCGGATTTGGTGTCTTCGGTGAAGAGCGATTCGCGGGCATCGCTGGCGGATTCTTCAGCGCGGCGGGCGAGATCGATGGCGCGCTCGTTGCTGCCGATCATCGATTCGAGTCGGCGAAGCTTCTGCTGAAGCAGCGTCTGATCCTTGAGAAGTTCTTCGGTTTTCTTCGTGTCGTTGGCGGCCTCTTTGGCCTTGTCGCGGAGGTCTTCCTGTTCCTTGATGAGCTGCTTGATGGCCTGGGCGATGTCCTTATCAATGGCGGCAGGGTCTTCGAGTTTGCGCAGTTCAGCGAGCACGCGCTCGAGGCCATCGATGGCGGATTGCTGTTCTACAGCGGCGCCGGGGAAGCGAACCATCTGCATGTTTTCGCTGGCGAATTTGAGGTGATCTTCCACCTTGCCGGTCTTGAGAATTCGCTGGGCCTGTGCCGCCATCGCACCCAGATCGCCGGGCCAGGCGGCCACATCACGGAGCATGTTGGCGAAGGTGACATAGAGCGTCGAGACATTGGACTGACCATCGATGGTGGCGAGAATGGCCTGCTCATCGGTGGAGCCTAGGGAGAGCGTGGCATTGCGCACGGTCTTTTGTTTGGTGATGATTTCAGAAAGGCGTTCAATGAGGACCGCCTGCTGACGGCGGATGCGAATGCGCTCGCGCTCAGCGAGCAGACGCAGGAGCACATCGCGCATACGGCCTTGCGCTTTGGTGATGAGCTGCTTCTTTTCTTCGCCGGTGGCATCGCTGGCCTTGCCGAGCATGTCGATGACATCGGGCATCAGCTTCACCGCGAGATCACCCATGCGACCGCGCATGTCCATGAGGTCTTTATAGAGAGGCAGATCCGTGAGCTTGTTGTCCTCAAGCTGCTGGATGTGACCATCGAGCAGCGCGGAGAGAAGATCGGCGGTCAGCTCGCGTGCCCGCTGCTGATTGGACTTGTATTTGTCCACGATGTCAGGGGCAGGCGCAGGAGCAGAGGCAGAAGTAGAGGCAGGAGCGGGCGCAGTGACCGTCTGCGCGAAGCCGGCCTCGAAGGCGAATGCGAAAGTCAGGGCGGTGCAGATTGAAGTTCGGAGCATAGGTTTGAGAGCCATCATTGTGATCCTCCACCGCCCAGTTGGGCGTCGATGATCTGATCCAGTTTCTTATCCATTTGTGCATCGAGTTCGCGCATGGCATCAAGGACGCCTTTGCGATCGGTTACTTGAAACACCATTCGCTCACTGCGGGCCATTTTGCCGGGCGACAAGCTTGCGTCGCCGCGGTAGTCCACCGCTTCGAGCATCACTTCCACGCGGTCGCCTATGACCAGATTCAGCGGAGCGAGTTCCAACTTGATTGTATCGGTCAGTTCCCTAATTCGGCCCCCTGCTGCAGAATTTTTGTCAAGTTCGGCAATCGTGGTGACCACCTGCTCGCCGGCCACGACACCGCCAGCGGCACCACCAGCGGAATCCACCGGGGTCAGGGGCAATGTGGAAGCGTCAGCGGCGCGAATGATCACCTTGCGAACATTGATCTTCGCCAGGCCATAGTCATCCATCGCTTTGAAGCGAATCTGCGGAGCCGCATCAGCGAGGACAAAGCGCGTCACCGTTGCAGCGGCGATGCGCGGAAGCTGGTCCGCCCGCACCTGAAGCACACCCGACACGGGGCGCTCGAGCCCCAGACCATCGCCATCTTTGACCTGCACTTCGTAATGCACATCCTTGGTCACGCGGGCCAGCGGATTGTCTTTCGAATCGAGCGTGAAGCCTTGCGCGGTTTTTCGCATCGGAAAGGATTCGCCATCGATGGTGATGGTGGCTGACTCGAGCGGCTTATCCGCAGTGATGCTGGGGATGATGCGCGAGCCTTCAAGAGCGACGCGCTGGCGACCTTGCGTGGAAGACTGGAACCGATCGGCAGCATACTCGGGCGTTTCAATGGCGAGCTTCAAATCGACAATCGGCAGCGGAATGAGTTTGACTTCATGAGCCTCGGTGTAGGCATCGCCCAGACGCACGATGAAGGCGATGTCATCAAGCGCGCGGGGAAGCTCGCCGACATAAAGATCAGGCTGATCTTCATCGGGCTTGAGCTCGACAGTGGTCTTGAGTCCGCTGGCGAGGGCTTTGAGTTCGACCTTGGATTGCTGAGGATCGGGGTGGATGCCGGAGATGCGAATGGCAAAGCGAATGGGCTGGCCATAGGCGGCGCGGCTGCCGGGCGATTCGATTTTTTCAATGACGGTGCGGGTGGGGTAATGCGCTGACCCGAGCATGAAACGATTGGCGAAAGCGAAGACGTGGCCGGGCATGGCCAAGAGCGGCAGCAGCGCGATGACGACGGTGATGGCGAGCATGGTGATGCGCTGCGACAGTTCCTGTTTGGAGAAGCCGTCGAGATAATTGAGCGAGCCAGAGACTTCATCGGTGTAGTCGATGACAGCTTCGCGCAGGTCGCCTGAGCCGAACTGATTTCGCTGGCCATCGGCAAATTGAAGTGCAGCGACGAGATCGGAGCCGATGCCTTGCTTGCGTTCAACCATGATCGCCAGCTCGACCGGGTCTTCGCTGATGAGCATGGCAGGCAGCACATACTTGCGGAAAGACCAGATGGCGATGGCGATGAAGAAAATGAGAACGACAGTGCGCTCGAACTTGCCCATGTGGAGCATGACATCGATCACGAACGCGCCCATGAGCACCCAAAGCAAAGCGCAGATGAAGACCGACCACGCTGACCCGTTACGAACGGTGGAGCGAAATCGCTTGACGCGAGCAAGGCCGGATTGAAGGGTGGCAAGGCGGGACATTAAGTAAGTTCCGAGTTCCGAGTTCAAAGTTCTGAGTTCATATTTCTGAGTTCATAATTCTGAGTTCAAAGTTCTGGGTACTGCGTTCATGTTTATGGTTCTAAGTCGCAGGGATTCTGATGCCTTTACAACTTTGAACTTTGAACTCGCAACTCAGAACTAATTTATCTCATATTCAGCAGCTTCCTCACCGTCCATTCGCCCAGGAGCAGGACGAGGATGGCGATGAGCATGAGCCATTGGTTCCACAAATCATTCTTGATGGTGGTCAGTTCAACGATCGGCTGAGCCTTCAGATCAGCGGCCAGCGAATTGATCTGCGACAGTTCGTACGACTTGCCGCCTGTGATCGAAGCCAGATCCTGTTGCAGCTTGAAGTCGCGAACAGCAGAACGACGTTCGAGCGTCACCGGGGCCACCTTAAAGTTGACCTCAAACTCCTCGCGGGTTACGGGATCGCGCACCAGAACCCTGTGCCGCCCTGCCGCATACACCGGCAGATTCGCTTCATAAAAGCTGCCATCGCGCAGGGGAATGGAGAGATCAGTCGTCACCGGCGAGCCGCCGGTCTCGCTTTCGGTGATCAGCTTCGCTTCGAGTTTGTCCACTTCCAGTTTCTGAAAGTTTTCGTTGTACGCTTCGACAGTGACGCGAATCTTGTCGCCTGCTTCGTACGTCTTGCGATCGGTGGTCACTTGAAATCGCTTCTGCGCACCCATCGCTCTGCCTAGGCCCAGACGATTGATCATCTGGCCCCAGAACTGGCGGTAATATTTCTCGCCATACTTACGGCGAAGACGCCACGTTTCATTGAAGCCGAGATACACAACCTCGCCCTTGCCATACTTACGAATCGCAATCAGCGGCTGCGGGGTTTCATTATCCACGCACTTGTCGAGCGGATGCACCGCCAGCACATCAGCACGCGGATCGACGCGCAGCACCGGCTGATACCAAGGCAAGCGACCGAGATTGTCCCAGGCCTTCACATTCTCCGCAGGATTGTTCGCATCGCCAAGCTGCATGAAACCGTAGAGCGGAGCCTTGGGCGTCTGCTGCAAGGCGAACTCGCTTTGCCGCATGCGCGAAGAAGGATCGACGACCACCGGCAGCATGTCCGCAATCTTCGTCTGTGCCAATGCACCAGGCCCAAAGCGAGGGCCGGCAATCACCACGAGGCCGCCACCAAAGTCATAGACATACTCATGCAGCATCTGCTGAAAATGCTCGGAAAGCATCTCCGCAGGAATGTCGCTCATGAAGATCACATCGTTGGCGAAGAACGCATTGCGCGGCTGAATGAGCGTCTCAAGAAACAGATCGTTGGTCCTGCGAACCTTGAAATCCGCAGAGCGCAGAAACGTACGAAATCCTTCGCGGCCAACGAGCTTGTCGCGGTGAAACACTTCCTTGATGAAGCGCCATTCCCACGTCGGCTCGTACTCGACAAAGAGCAACTTGAGCGCATCATCGTGTACCATTACTTCGCGCTCAGCTGAGTTATTTTCAGCGAGCGCTTCATCTTCAAATGCATCGACGCGGGCCACCAGAAGAAAGCGACCTTCCACGCGCGGCGTAAAAGGAATCGTCACACTCGCGGTGTCGCCGGTGATCTCCACATTACGCGCCGGTGCCAGTTCGATCGGCTCGGAGAGCGCTTCGGTGTCGCCCGTAGATCCAAGCCTGCGCCCTAGCAGTTGTACTCGTGCGACGCGGCCCAGAAGGCCCGACTGCCGCAGGTTGACGGTGACCTGCGCATCTTCATCCATCTTCATCACGAGCGAAGATTGCAGCTCCACGGAAAGGTCCACCACTTCGCGCGGGCCTACGCCCACGGTGTAGAACGGCACCCGCAAACCTTCGGCCGCCACCACCGCATCGCGCCCGGCATTTTGGCCAAAGTCGCTGAAGACCACTGCACCGACGACATGCCTGCGGTGCCGACGACCCAGGTCATCAATGGCAGCGCCGATCGCTGTCGCGCGGCCTTGGGAATTCACCTGCGACACTAGAAATTTCGCATCGATTTTCTCAGGGGTATCGCTCAGTGAGTCATGCCCAGCGATGGCGATCTCGCGCACTTCGTTGAGCTGATCCATCACGTAAGCGCGCACGCGGTACTGCCGGGATAGATCATCGAGCAGCTTGTTCTGCTTGTTGGAGAGGATGCCTTTGATCAGATCAAGCCGGCTGACATCTTCGATATCCACAACCGGCTTGCCTTGGTCATCCTTAATGACGTCGGCCAGTTCCGTCAGCGCTTCGCCGGTGAGTTTGTCCTTGAAACCCATGCTCTCGGTGCCATCAAAAAGCACCAGCAGCAGCGAGCGCGGCGTCTCGCGCACCCGCGCTTCAAGCTGCGGCTCAGCGAGCACAATCACAAAAAGAAGCAGCGCCAGAGCGCGAAGTACTGCGGGGAAAATGCGGCTCTTTTTCTCGGCTGTTTTCTGAAAGCGCATGTAGAAGAGGACGCCCAGAATCACGGCGGCCGCACAGGCAAAGAGGACCAGCGCCGGCCGACCTTCCGCCCAGGGCGCAGCGAAACTGATGTGCCACGATTCCACATCGTGCAGATTATCGATGCCCAGAAGTTTGCCCAGCCAGTTCAACATGAATCGTTATCCTCGTTGGTCTATATCATCAAGCCCGACTGACTTCCGCACGCGTGATCAGATACGGAATCGCCAGAAACGCCATTTCAATCAGCAGGCAAATCAGCGCACCCCACATGAGCATTTTCCAGAGGGTGTGGCCGATGTACGCTTCGCCATCGAGAGAGATTTCACCATCGAGCCCGATCCAGCGCACCTTGGGCAGCGCCATCGCTTCGGTGAACTCGGCCTGGCTGTAGGAAATCAGTTCGCTCTCTTCGCTGGCACCGTTGACGGCGAAGAGCATTTTCCATTCCTGATTGATCGTTGCGTCGTCGCCGCGCGCACCGAGGCGGCGAAGCTCATACACACCGCGATCGCCGATGGAGGTGATGCGCAGGCCGTAGGCGCTTTCGCCCAGCGGATCGACGCGCAGCGGCACCGCATCTTTGGCACCGGGAGCGAGCACTTCAAAGCGAGCGGCCTGATCGCGAGGATCCACCCGCACCGGCACCGCAGGCACCGGGCCATAGTTGCGATCGGGCAGCGAACGCGTGAGCAGCGAAAGCATGATCTGATCAAACATCAGCACGCTGTGATCCAGGGCAATCGTGTTCCACACCGGATGACAACCGGTGGTGAGCATGATGATGCGGCCTTTGCCTACATCACGGCGAATGGCGAAGATTTCACTATTGTCGTAGTTCCCCAGCACACGCGGCCGAGCCTGTGCCACCAGTTCATCAATCGACTTGCCCGCATCTTCAAACGCCAACGGATTGCTCCACGAAAGCCAGTGCGGCGAGGCACCGTCAGCTATGGCGCGAGCGGCGTCGCGCTTGGCGGCTTCTTCAGAGGTCAGGCTGCCCGAGCGCTCAAGCTGTGCCCAGTTTCGCTCGGCGGCTTCGTGCTCTGCATTAGCGCGGCGAGCGAGAACGAGCCGTTCGCGCTCAGCTTTGAGAAACTCTTCAATGATGCTCGTATCAATCGCCACCGCTTTATAGAAAAACGGTGATGCAAACAGGTCGCGCTGCTCGGAGACTTCCATGTCCAGCGAGATCGCTTCGCCGCGCATCGAGGTGGGCGACAAGCGGAAAGTCACCGGCTCCTGCGCCGCTGTGCCCGTGAGCGAAGGCAGCTTGCCGATGGGCTCGGGTTTGAGCGGCGCAGGCAAAATGCCAGCGCCATCGCGCCAGGCAATTGTGTTCCATGCACGAGGGTCAAAGTCCGCGCCAGCGGCGAGAAAAAGCTGTCCGCCCTGCTCGACGAATTCGCGCAGCACCTGCACAAACTCAGGCGAAGGCGAAGTCAAGCCTGCGACGACAGCGAGGCGAACGTCTTTCAAGTCTTCTTTGGAAACGAGTTCCATACTGCGATGCCGCACTTCGACGAGAGGTTTATCAGCGAGCGATTGCTGCGGAGCGCGGCGAGTGAGCAAACGACGCAGCAGATAGGTTTCGCCGTAGCGTCCCTGCTTGGGCAATTCGCGCTCGCCATATTGATCCACAAAAAGCACCGGCACCTGTGCGACGATGGGCACGATCACTTCGCGAAAGTTATCCGCAATGAGCGGCTCCTTGGCGTCAATCTCCAAGCGAGCGCGCACAAACAGCGGCTCGCTGGTGGTGCCTGCGGAATCGAATTTGTGCTTGAAGGTTAGTCGCTGCATCTGCCCGGGCAACAGATCGACATGCTGCTCTTCGACGATGACATCATTGATCTTGAGCGATACACGAACGCGGGGGCGCGGCTCATCGCCGATGTGCCGCAGCGTCGCCTGAAACACCGCAGGGCTCTCGGCATCGGCGATGCCATCACGCAGATTAAAATCCGCCACCCAAGAATTAGCGCGGCGAGTCGCACCAGCGCCGCCTGGCGCTACTTGCACGATCTGCACAGCGCCCAGTTCTTCGAGCGGCTTGCGAACCGAATCAGGCGACCAGGAATCGCGCTGCATGTCGCTGATGAAAACAATGCGCTTGGTCTGAATGTCGCTGGCTTCGCGAGCAGCGGTGCGGGCAGCCTCGGCACCATCAGCAGCGCGGGCCGGCCGATCAACGAGTGCGATCTGATCGAGCGTGTCCAGCGCATCTTCCTGCGTGGAATCAACATTGCGAAGGTGCCAATCATCCTGGCTGCACAGCGGAATGATCGAAATATCAGAGCCTTTGGGCAATATCTCGATGAAGGTGCGGGCCTTTTCCTTGGCGACATCGAGCAGCGATTTATCAAGCTCGGCATAGCCCATTGACAGACTGTTATCAATGACGATTACTGCATGGACAGGTTCGCCCGAGTAAGTGGCGACGGTCGATTCATCGCGCTGCGCGATGGCCCAGACAAAGAGGGCGATACCCAGCGCGAGCATCCCGCCGCCGGTGTACATGGCGCTGCGCTTTTGCGTCTGCTGACCGATGATCATGGCGGTGATGCCGATCATGCCCGCGACGAAACCTGCGACGACCATGTACCAGGTCGAGCGGCTCTGCACGAACGGCTGCGCCATCGCCAGCACAAACAGCGCCACCGCCAGTGTGCGCAGCAGCAGCAGAATGATGTCGCGAAGCTCGACGAGCTTTTTGTTTCGCCGAACTGCTTCGCGCAGAAAATCCATCGCCGCCCAGTTGATCGTCTTGTGACGACGACGATTAAGCAGATGAATCAGCGTAGGCCCGGCGGCAGCGACCATCGCAAACAGAAATGTACCGGTTAGAAAACTCATGGATAAATTTCACAAATCTCAAATCTCAAATTTCAAATCTCAAATCTCTTCAAGCCTCACCCCGCAAGCCTCACACTTCACTTCGCCCTGAGCCGCGCGTGATGCCGCCCCCGACGGGAGGCACAACTTCGAGGCCCAGGGCGAAGCGGGCGATCGTCGCATGCCGCCTTTCGCAAAGGGGCAGCGCGATCACCCTTGGGCTGTTACTCGAGTTTTCCGCGGTCGTTGTTTCTCGGTTCCGTTTCGCCTTCCTGAAGGATCGGGAGATAGCGATTGGGAATCGAGAGTGCAAAGACTGCCACGGAGGTGCCAAAGAGTTGCCCGGGCTTGCCGCCGACTTTGTGTGTTTCCCAGGAACCTGCGTGGCTGGGGCGATTGCGATCGATAGTGTGCTGCGTGCTGATGATGGCATCGCGGATCAGCGGATAGTTGTCGCGCCAGCGCGCCCCGCCCACCTGATACAGCCCCTGCGCCACGTAGTACATCGTGTAAGCATCGAAAGGGATGTGGCCCTTTTGAATCTTCATTTCTTTGGGATCGCGAATATCCTGAATAACGCGGTCCATGCTGCGCTGCACGCGGAAATCGGAATACTGGCCAAACTCCTGAAGGCAGACGGCTCCGCAAGCACCCATCGCGGTGGAGTAGCGATTGCCATCGTAAGTGAACGCGCCAGGACGATCGGCCATGGGGTGGTCGCCGTACCGTTTGCCATCGGGCTGGCCGGAGGATTTGTAGTAGCCGCGCACGGAGCGCACCGCTTGTTCGATGACGTTAGGCGGAATTTCCAGGCCGATGTCCATCGCTCCGCGCAGCGCCTTGGCCTGCATGACGGCGAGGGAGAGATCGTGGCCGCGCTGAAGGCGGACTGCTTTGTAATCCCAGCCGCCATCTTCGCACTGCACATCGATGATGAGTTTGATGCCGCGGTCGAGCGCTTCACCGACGCGGCGATCAGGCGACATGCCATACGCCTGCGTGAGAACGAAGACCGCCAGGCCATGGTTGTACATGTCCTGATTGGAAATATTCAGAAGCCCTGAAGGCTTGGCGTTGGCGATGATGTAGTCGATGGCCCGGCGAACATTGTCGCCATACTTGCCGCGATCGGGCATGTGGCCAGCGGCGAGAAAGGCGAGGACGCCCAGTGCGACCAGGCCCAGGTCGTTGCTTTCCCAGTTGCCCGCTTCGCCCTGATTTTTGGCCAGCCACTCGAGGCCACGCTCGACGGCAGCTTCACTGGCGGGGGTGATTTCATTGTCCCCATCGGCAGCGCGACAGACCGCCGGCCAGGACGAACCCAAAGCAAGCACCAGCGACACCCATAAAACAGCAAAGCGTTGGAACATAGATAAATATCCAGCCGAGTCACCCGCAATTGCCGTGCAATTGTTGCAGGTTACATGAAATGCTGCGAATAGGTTTTTAACTGCGAGAGGATATACTGGATGAGTCGCCTTTGGATCGTTGCCGGGAAATCGGACACGCCAATATCAACGTTTCTCTTCGGGGCAGAGTTTTGCTGATTCACGAATTACTTTGGCCGATGGATCGAGTCGAGCACATTGCTCGTCACGGCATCACGCCGGATGAGGTCGAGGAGGTTTGCTTGGGTCGCCCGTTAATCCTTCGGGCAAAATCACAGGGTGAAAGTCCTGCCTATTATGTTTTAGGTCAGTCGAAACAAGGGCGATATCTTTTTGCGGTCATCTTGCGATTTGCAGATGGGAAAGGATTTCCCGTTACCGCCCGTCCCATGACACCCAAAGAGCGCAGGCGATATCAAGACTGGAAAAACCGATGAACTCTCATATCCCCGATGTAAAATCGATTCCAGAACTTGCCGCGTTCTGGGATCAGCATGATGTGACAGAGTTCGACGCTGAACTCGAAGAAGTAACATCGCCTGTCTTCAGTGGCGATGGCCAAGTGACTATCCAACTCGATGAGTCTGATCGAGCGGCGTTACGAGCCTGCGCCCAGAAGAGCGGATTGGATGAAGATCATCTGGTCAGAATGTGGATCATCGAACGGCTGCGCAGCGCCTGACCCATCCTTCAATCCTTCATAAACCCCGCATCCGCCCACGCGGCTCCCCCCTGATTTTTCTTATCCACGCGAAGCGTCAGCACCTTGTGCCCCGGCGGCAGATGCACCAACACTTGCCTGGCTTCATCGGTGCGGCCAAGCTGCGGCGGAGCCTGGCTCTGCCAAACCACTTCGTCATCGAGCAGCACTTCATAAGGCCCAGCCCCCTGCCAGCCGTCACACAGACCCACCACCGCGACGAACTTCGTCCACGCAGGATCGAGCGCATACTTAATCACACTCTCGCCCGCCGGCATGCCAAAGCCATCCGCGTAGTTCCATCCCAGAATCGCCAGCGGCTTGCCGTCAACGGTCTTGCCTGCCACCAAAGGCTTCTTGTCGCTTTCCTTGTACATCACTTCAACAGGCTTAAGCGAACTCAATGGCACCTGCGGACTGATGGTTTTTTCTGATTCCGACAGATTCGCCACGATCGGCCTAGGTGTCATATAGCCTAGCAGCAGTCCGCTTGGTTTTTCCTGCGGCGCTCCGCGCGGCGACATGCGCACCGCGACCGTCACGCTTTTACCTGCATATTCTCCGAAGCTGTAGTAACGCTCTTCATATTCACCGGGCGCTCGCCCCGTGGTGACGTTGCCGTTGAGCGCGGACTCTACCGGCTTGCCATCAGCCAACACCAACAGTTCATGATTGGCCTGCCCGTTGTCATCGCGCGATGCACTGAGCAGCATCCACGAGTTAGCTTGTGTGATGGTCATCTTGCGGGTGACTTCAATCGGCTTGACGCGATCCATGCGATCATTGTCATTGCCCGTGGCATCGACAAACATCGAGAGCGTCCACCGCCCTTTGCGAATGTCCCAGTACGGCCTCAGCGATATGCGGCTGCGCGCCTCCGCGCTGACATTCCATCCAATGAGCGAAGGGAAAATCTCTTCCAGATCAGGCTGTTTTTGTAGCTTCCGCGCTTCTGCCAGATCGACCGTGACCGTAGGCCAGAGCCAATCGACTTCATCGCGAATGTCCAAGGGATCAGCGCCGCGCGGTCGCCCTTCGTGGCCGTAGTCGGTGACGAGGATGAGTCGCTTGGCACCACTGACATCAATGGGGCCCAGTTTGATCGGGCTGTCGCCGCCGCGGATGAACCCGCTTTCCCAGATGGGCTTGTCCTGGGCTTTGTCGCGGAAAATTTTGACCTTGGCGCAGCCGCCGTTGCCGACGGTGCGATTGATGCCGACGGTGGCGGAGAACTGCCGTGCCTGCTGCGGCAAGTCGAAAGCAATTTCGCTGTAGGAGTGCGTACCCACGCCCAGATCGCCCACGGCTGAACCGAGCACGAGCTCGTTGCCACGCACGTTGGCATTACGACGCCAGGGCCAGAGAAAACCTGTGGCACTTTTTTGCAACAGCGTTTCGCCGGGCATGATCGAGAGCGGAAGGTCAGCGGGATTGCGGTAGCTGCGGGTGACGATTTCATCGACAGGCACGCGGATCACCTGCAAAGCCCAGGCTGGCTGGATCGCATGAATCACACTCCAGCGCGGATCGCCTTCGCCTTCGTGCCGCAGCATCGACCGGCGGTAGGTCAGCACCGCGCCGTTGGTCGTACTGATGCGGCCGAGCATTGCATCGACGCCCTTCTCACTACGCGGCATCGGCGCCAGCGCATCATCCAAAAGCGCTGCCATCGGATTCACGCCAGGCGGATGCACCTCGGCCAGCTCGATCCAGCCCGCAGCAATCGAACCTTCATCAGTGAGCCCACGCACACCGCCCAAAGTCCAGCGCACCGCCTTCACTTTCACCTTGCGACCATCGGTGAAAAAAAGCGTGCCAGGCTCGAGGGGCCCTTTCGCTTCACGCGTGAGCACCACACGGGCAACATGCTCAGGCTTAATGGCAATTTCAGTGGTGCGGCGATCGTAAGTCAGGATCGGCGAAGTCGGCGCGACCAGCAGATGCGTAGGCATTAGCGTCGATGGATCCGCAGGCATGCCGCCGATCAGGCGACCGGGCAGAACATCGCCATTGGCAAACTCGATGTAAGGCCCGGCGAGCTGCGACTGAATGGTCGTATCGCGCAGAATCAGTAGCGGATTATTGTCATCAAATAGCGCGCGCCCATTGAGCGTCGGCTTGCGGTTGCGCTCGTGCCAGTCGCGCAGGTCTTTGCCGATGAGTGCCGTGCCATCGCGGAACATGGCCCAGTAGCGATCAGGCCGGTTGCGACGATCACCATCACGCCGATCCTGCGCGAGCGCAGAAGAGGCGATGAGCAGCGTCAGAAAAATTGCCAGAGTTCGCATGGGATTTACGGCCTTGGGGGTCATGTCATCATCCATGTAATTAGCCGTTCGCCTAGGCGAACGAAGATGAACGAACTCCCCTCCCTCCCAGGGAGAGGCGGGGGAGGGTTGGATTTTCGAGACACAATAATGGTGCGAATCACGCTGTGATACTGGGTGCTCGACCCTCCCCTAACCCCTCCCTAAGAGGGAGGGGAATAAGAAAGCACCATAAAAGCACGCTACATAAAAGCACGCTATATAAAAGCACGCTACATAAAAGCACCCTACATAAAAGCACCCTATACGTTGGCCCAACCATGTCTCAAACGCAGCACCCACTCACTTGCCTTCAATGATCACCAGCTTGCCGTTGGCCTTGCTCTTACCGCTGAGATTACACACTCCCAGCAGCACTTTGCCATCGGTGAAGAGACTTTCAACATCGAACACTTCGCGATACTGCTCTTCGATCGACTGGCTGCTGACGACTTTGCCATCGACAGCACTCAGCCAGGTCACCAGACGTCCGGTGGCAAAGCCTTCTTTCTTCTCCGACTCGAACTGCTCAAGCGCGACTGTCACGAGCATGTCCTTGCCTGCGGGCAGCACCGCATCAGGATCGGCGGCAAGCGGAGAATGCCAGATGAGTTTGCCGGTCTTGAGGTCGAGTGATTCGAGTGTGTCGGAGGTGGCGAGCACGACCTGCTCGCCGCGCTTGCCGATCACTTTGCGAAGGCGTGGCTGAAGGTAGGACCATTGCTCTTCGCCGGTGCGGGCACTGATGCAAACCACATAAGGCGAGCCGGGCGAAGCCACGATCATGCGATCGCCATCGACGACAATCTCGCTCATGGCCATCGCATCGAAAAGCTGCGAATCCACACTGGGCGACACCAGCGACAGCCGGCGAATCCAGCGCGGCGAGCCGAGCAGATCGCAGCTCACCAGTGACGCACCAGAACGGAAAACCAGCGCATCACCCACAAGCTGCGGACGGCCCACGCGGAACAGCTCCTCGCCATAGCGCACGCGCAGCACGCGCTTGGCCATCACTGATTCGCCAGTCTCGGGTGCCAGGCGGCGCAGGATCAGGTCACCATAATTTCCCACCTCGCGGCGAACGCTCAGCGTGTAGAGCCAAGGCCCCACTGCCACCGTATCGCCCACGATCGCATCATCGAAAGTCTGCCGCCAGATCACATCGCCTTTGAGCAGATCAAAGCAGGTCAGTTCCGTACGTTTATCACGGAAAAATGGCACATAAACGCGCTGGCCATAGACCATGGGCGTGGCAGGTTCAGAAGCAAACGATGACAGATCGCGGCTGCTTTCATCCTTGCGCCAGAGCACGCGACGACTGACCAGATCGAATGCGGTGAGCCGGCCGTGCTGATGCATCAGCACGATGTTGTCTTTATGGGCGTAGCTCACTTCGCGAATACGTGACGAGGTGCGCTCGGACATATCGCGAGGCAGGCTCATATCCATCACCGTGGTCAGCTTCACAGGCTTGGGGCCAAAGGCCTGCTGCTCTTCAGCGCGAAGATGATCGGGCATGAAGCCGCTCTTTCGCCGTTCATCGAGCAGCGAACTGACAAGCTGTTCGAAGTCGCCAGGCGACATGGTCTGGCTGCCCATCTTCACCGGCTGCGTCACCGGGAATCCGGTGTCTTCACCGGCCATCGCCAGTGCGAGGCGGCGCTTGGCGGTGATGGTTGGCCGCGCTTCATCGGTGGCCTGTTCCAGCAGCGTGTCGTAGCGCGCCGCGGCGGAGAAGAAGTCGCCCATGGACAGGTCGCGGTCAGCAAGGTGACTCAGTGCCTGCCGCGATGCTTGGGTGCCATGAAACTGAGTGGCGAGTGCTTCGAGGTTGTCGAGCCGACCTTGATCGATCGATTGCCGCAGGCGAATCATGCCGATGGCGGCGTACTGCTGCTGGAGCTTGGTCGCCAGGGGTTCGTGCTGCTCGATCATTTCGCGCAGGAGAACATAAGTCGCTTTGAACAGGCGGCCATTGGGATCGACAGGTGCAATGCCATCGGGCAGTGACTGGCGCGTGAGAATGCGGCAGGCATGATCGAAGGCTTTGGAATCGACCGCTGCCAGAAATTCGGAGACGGTGTTCATCGATTCGCGATCGGATTCAACGATAAGCGGATGGGGCGGGAAACTGCGAGGCAGATAGCGATCGCTCTGCCGATCCGTTTCGTCTTCGGTGGGCATGTCGGCCAGTTGTGCGCTCGCCTGCGCCAGCATCCATCCGCCCAGCAAGCGCGTGGGGTAGTCATCGCTGGTGCGATCGATCCAAGGCGAAGCAAGGCGCGAGGTGAACTCATGACGCAAGGCAACATCGCGAAGCTCACCAAAGCGTGCGCGATCCCACAGATGGAACATGGCCAGTCGCGTGGCGACAGGTGGCGCAGTCTGCTTGGGCGAATGCCAGCGCATCACCCAGCCAAAGTCGTTGATCAGGTAGTAACGATTGAGCAGCGTCAGAAGCTGATCGCGATCGCCGCTGGACCAGATGCGCTGAGCCAGTGCATCAAAGACTTGCAGATATCGCTTGTGGCTGTTGCTCTTGTGATCTTCGCGGGAGGGCGAGATCACGAGCGGCACTTCCACCAGTGCATTCATGATCTTGTCAGTGGGCACGTTGGCAGCGATGGCCAAGCGGATCATGTCGAAGGGAATGTCCTGCCGAAGGCTGCCGCGAATGGGCGTCTGGAAAAGGACGGCAGAGCAGGCCAGTTCCCAGCTCGCATCGCTGACAGCTTCGGGCTTGCCCGCTGCCATCTCGGTGATGAGCATGCGCGTGGAATACGGCTTCTTGAGGCGCTCATCGGTGATGCTGCCGACGTTAGCCACGAGCGCAGGATCAGCCAGTTGCTCGAGAGCGCTGCGCCGGCGCACAGTCGCGGTACCAAGCGTGATGGAGCGTTCGCCCTTGTCGTGTCTTCCAAAGACTGCCACGACCGCTTCGCGTTCCGGCGATCGGTTCATGTCCACTTCGCGGTAATCGAACGGTGCAAAGTGAACACCATCGACGCTGACTTCAAGCTGCGTACTGTCGACGCTGAAACGATTGCGCACCCAGAAGCGATCGCCGACGATCAGGCCTTCGCGGTGTCTGCGTTCGATGTCGTTGCGATCATCGCCGTTGTAGCAAAGCACCCTGTCGCCGCGATGCGTGCCTACCGCGATGGTCAGCGTGCTGCGATCGATGGGCGACTGGAATGCGAGCATCATGCCCGGCGTAATGGCAGCGACTTCCAGCGTCACTTCCACGCCGCTGAGCATTTCGATGGGCGTTTCAAAGCGGAAGTCGTGCGTCGTCTGCGGGTCAATGCGCGAGAAGGAAACCGAGCCATCTTCGTGATTGGTCACGCTCACGACCTTGTCGCGCTCAGCCTGCGTCAGACGCCAGGAGAGGTCAGAAGCCTTGCGAATCTCGATACCCGGGCCTTTGGCGATCGGCGCGACTCGCGCCGCTTCTCCAGCCTTGGCCAGATCGATCGGACGAAAGCGCAGTTCTTCCGCCAGCCAGAAGCGGCCTTCGACTTCCATCGTCACTTCCTGCGGCGGCTTACTCATGGGTGCGGCCAGAAGCACGATGTCGCCGCGCGTGATAAGCAGCTGCCCATCTTGATAGCGCAGGTCCAGGCCGTTCTCGCGCAGCATGCGCCAGCGCTGATCGTCATCGGTCAGGAGCACGAGCTTTTCGACGCCTATCGAATCCGCTTCAGGGCCGCTGAAATAGCGAGCCTTAAGGCCCGGCTGCCTTCCATCCTGACGTGCGGTACGCAGCACGCTACTGGGCACAACCTGACGACTGATGTCGGGCCCTTCCCACTCGAGTTTCATCGAAGCCTGCGAGCTGTCGTCGTAATACTCAACAAGAATATCATGCTCACCCTGCGGCAGTTCGATCTCGCCCACTGATGCGGTGGCAGCACGTGAGACCCAGTCGGAGATGATCCGCTTACCAGCGATGGTGACGATCACACCATCATCACTGGTGGCGATGAAGCGATACTTACCCGCCTTGGCGATCTTGATGATGCCTTCCCAGCGGACAGCGAAGTTGTCGGCATCAACGCCTTTGTTCGGGGCGCTATTGTCCCAGTTGAAGTCGATCACCTGATCGATGCGACTCACCACATTCTTGCGATAAAAGCGATCATCGGTGCCTTCGGGCAGGCCATGCGGATTGCCTTTGACCGGTGCGCTGCGGGTCATGGCGAAGCTGCGCAGCGTGCGATCATCACCAAACTCAACGCGCACGCCTTGCTGCTCGTTCCAGAATGAAAGCTTCATTTTGCGCGTGTCAGAAAAGCGCAGTCGCACCACACGGCCATCGTCATTGGGCGGGAGCAGTTCAAACTTGCCCCCGAGATACACATCGCCTTCGCGCTCATTGAGCTGCATGCGCGAAGCGCCGATGGGGCGCACGACTTCTTCAACGCGCGAAGCCCAGCGACGATCGCCGCGCGCCATCGCATCGTCATATAAACGCCAGGGCGGCGAATAAGGCGGCATAGGCAACTGCGCCATCGGCTTGGCATTTTCTTCTACCTTCACCGGCGGCGTCTTGGTCTTGCCATCATCAATTTTCGTCTTGTCGCTTTCGCCGGTCGTCAGCGGCTTGAGCTTTTTGTCATCATCCAGCGGCTTGCCATCTTTTAAGAGTGCATCTTTTAAGAGCGCATCTTTATTCGCATCTTTATTCGATTCATCAATCACCAGTTCCGGGCCATCGGGCTTGGTTGCAAAATGCCACGCCAGACCCACGCCGCCAATCACGAGGCCGCCCACCAATAGGAACATCATGCTCAGCCATATCCACTTGGTGCGCGAGCGCTCAGCCGACAGATTGCAGATCTTCTCGACAAACTCCTCAGCGCCCATGTGATCGGGCGCCAGGCGCGAGGCCAGCCCCGTCTCCAGCGCCAGCTCTTCGAGCAGCGCTTCGCGCACACCCGGACTGCTGCGGATCGCCTGGCGCAGCTTCTCGATCTGCTGCGCAGTCAAATCCTGCGGCAGGGTGTTCTGCAGCAGTTCGACCAACTCGTTATCGCTCATCCCTTGCCCAATCATGGCGTCCCGCCTTCAGAGTCAGACTCGTCGCCGAGGGGCGCGAGGTTGCCCTTGTTTGCTTCCAGTTGTGCTTTGATGCAACGCTTAAGCGCCTGCCTGGCGCGAACCATCAGAACCTTCACCGCACCGAGCGTGCGGCCGAGCTTATTCGCGATCTTCTCCACCTTCATCCCGCCCATGTAGTGCAGATGCAGCGACTGCGCAGAATGCTCGCTGAGTTTGGACATACACCCGGGCACCAGATGAAGCACATCTTCATAGAGGCCATCATCTTCGACCATGCCTTCGACATCCATGCACAGTTCGGTCCAGCCGATCTCACGGCGGCGCATGATGTGGCGCACCTGTTCGCGCAGGACGTTTCGGCAGATGCCCATAAGCCAGGATTGAAAACGAAGCTTGGTATCGAAGCGGCCGATGGCGCCGAAGATTCGCATGAACGCTTCCTGCGCCAGATCCTCGGCCACGTGGCTATCGAGCACGCGGGCACGGAAGTAGCCGAACACTATGGAATAGTGCCGGGAGTAGAGCGTGGCGAACGCAGTGCGGTCGCCTTGCTTCACACTCGCCGCAAGTTCGGCGTCGTCTTGTTGGGGTACAGCATCAAGCAAGGCGGGGCACCAGGACGAAGGTGATTGAACCAATCCTGTCACCGGTTACGCATCGCAGCGACCGGTGTTAACGCAAGTCCAACATGGTATGCCAGAATCGATCCGCGCGACAGAAGAATGTGGAAATTGAGATTTTGGATGAAACTGGAGTGGCTTGGTTTTGAATTTGACGTGTGGCACTGGCAGCATTTACTGATTTTCAATCCAGCGCACCTTCAAGCCGTTGGATGCGGAACCACCATCGCCTGGCGGCAAATTCTCGAACAGATTGTTGGCCTGGCGACTGTTCATGGCCCGGTCATAGATGGCCACGCGGTCGATGGTGCCGCGCCAGGGTGCCGCGCCGCTGGGCAGATTGCCCAGAGTCAGGCCGTAGGTCGCATCCCAGGTGAGCAGGTGGCCGGTGTGTGGCTGTTCGTTGATGAGCGTGCCATCGCGGAAAATACGCAGCGTCTCTTCCTTGAAGGTGATCAGCAGGTGATGCCTGATACCCGCTGCAGAACCTGTTTCACTGGCGACAGCGGAAGGCGACGCGGAGGTATCGCTGGTGCGGATGCCTGCGTGATGGCGCGTGCTGCTTTGGAAGATATCAAAGTTGTAGTCGTTGCCGCTGCTGGGGCCGTAGCGGAACAGGCGACCGTTGCTGCCGACATCGGATGCAGTGGCGATGAGCTCGATGGTGAACTCGCCGGTGGCGGTGATGCCGTTACGGATTTTGTCTGGTAGATCAGCAGAACGAATGACCGTGGACTGATTGATCGCAAGCCCGCCGCCCGGTGCCCACGAAACAGCCTGTGTATTGTCGATGAACATATTCAGCGGCTGCCCTTGGCCGCTCGTATCCGTAACTACATAACTCGGCTCGGTGCGATCGCCCAGTGCCTGCCCCTGAAACAGTCGCGAAATCTGCGCTGCATCGAGTACGGCATCGTAGATGCGCACATCATCCAATCGCCCGTTGAAATGTTCATTCACCGGCAGATGCGTCAGATCACCCGCACCCGTGGTGCCAGCGCCCAGAATGATCGGCTGAAAATTGCCCAGGCCACCCGAGTTCGCACCCAGACCGCCGGGATAACTCACCGTCTGCTGCAATGAACCATCGCGATAGAGACGAAAGCCACCGGCACCGAAAGTGACGATGACGTGATACCACGTATTGGTCGAGAGTCCGCCGGAGGATACGGTGAAGTCGTTGCCGTTGCCGTAGGGGCTTTGACCGTTGGATTGGAGCTTTGCTTTAAGCGTATTGCCTTCGGTGTAGATGTGCAGATGGCCGCCGGTGTCGTAGCCGGAGGAGTCTTTGGAGAAGAGCGCTTTGTTACCTGAAAGCGAAGCGCTGTTGAACCAGAAACTGACGGAACCGTGGCTGACGAGATAGCTGTCGTGATGAGTGATGCGCACAAAATCGTTGGAGCCATCGAACTTGAGCGACTGGCCGGTGAAGCCTCTCGCACCGCCTTGGGCGAAGGTGACATCATCATGCGCTTCTGCAGTGTTGACACCCGTGGCATCGATGACAGGCGTGATGCCAAAGCCAGGGCGCGAGAGATCGGTGCGCATCTTGGCGCTGTCTTGCATGACAAGGTTGCCGCCGATGTAGAACGCGCCATGCAGGATGGTGCTGTCACTGATGGTCACATTTCGTTTGACATCGAGTATGCCTGAGATGGTGGAAGTATCCGACATCACCAGGTCTGAGCTGCTGCCATACTGATAGAGCTCGAATCGCGTGGCTGCGTTGGAGAGGTTGTTGATCTTCGCACTGCTGCTGAGCGTCATGTCGTCGCCAACATAAAGGCGAAGTCGAGAGCCGTTATTGACAACGATCTGCGCGGTACCGCTCATGGTCAGATCGCCCGTCAGATGAATGCGGACATCGCCGCTGATGGTGACGGTAGCTCCAGTATTAATGATGAGGTTGCCATAAGTCACATCGCTGCTGATGGTGGTACTGCCGCTGTTGATGGTGCGGTTGCCCGAGCTGGAAGGCATACCGGTAGGCGCAGCCAGCGCAGGCAACGCGAACTGCACCGACTGCTCGTAGCGGTTGCCGGTGATCAGGCCCGAGTTGGTGATGCTCACGACATTGGTCGGGTTGGCACCGGGGCGGTTGTAAGTTGAGCCTTGGATCACTGCGTTGTTACTGACTCTGATGCCGGAGGTGTTGCTCGTATTGGTGACGAGAGTGACATCCTGGCCGCTGTTGCTGCCGCCGTATGCACCGGAAGAACTTCGGTAGCCATCGATGGCGCAAGAAGTAGAGAGATTGACCGTACCTTGAATCGCCATCGCCCCGCCGCTGCCATCATCATCCAACGGCCAATGGCCCACGAGCGTGGTCACTGGCTGCTGCTCATCGAATTCGTAGAGCGTGAGCATGGTGGGGATGATGCCGCTGCCGTTGTTGAGCGCGCGTGGTTGAATGACAGCGGCGACCATCGCCTGCCGATTGGGCGCATTGCAGGTGGCCTGCGCGATCACAGAGGTCGTGCTGCCGGTGACGGCGAAGTCAGCGGAGGTATGCGTGCTGGTGCTCTGCTGATTTTCGGTGCCCTCGACCATCGGACTGGTCCAGGTGTAGCTGCGATTTTCATGGCCGACGCGAACCGCACCGACCACCACATCGCCGCGAGTGACCTGCATCGCAGCACAGGCAATCGATGGCGGACCGGCATTGGTCGCCCACTCGGTCGTTCGCACAGGACTCGCCTGACTTACATTTGAATAAAGGCGCGAAGCATAGCTCGTATCATTTCGGGACCCACTGGTCCAGGATGAGCGCAGCGTGCTGTCCGTGGCCAGGCGCAGACTCGATTCGCGCAGAACATACAAAAAGGAACGAGCGCCCACGCCTGTCGATTCATACGACGAGGCAATCAGCGTCATCTCTTGATTTCCATAGCTCATGCTGGTGATCGAGCAGTGCGTCTCCGCACCGACGGTCACCACCAGCAATCGATCTTCCCCTGTCACCAAAGGCACGGAGCTGCTCGTCGTCCAATTATTCAGCGCGGTCACTGTGTCGGTGCTTGCCGATGCCTGCGCGGCCCACTCCAGCGAACGACGGAGAAGGGTCTTACCATCGTCATTCATCGCGCTCACATCGAAGCCCGCAAACGGCAATGCCGCCCTTCGACCCGGTGAAGGCGAGCCGTTGCTCAATAGCTGTCCGGTATCAATCGCCGCCAGCACGCGCCGTTCCGTCCCCGGCCACCACGCCAGCGGACGCAGCCCGCCAACAATCGTGCCATGCGCCGCTTCAGCGCGGCCGCTTGATGTGGCAAATGTCAACTCGCCCATACCAAACGGCGACGTGATGTAATGCGTGTTATCCACGATGCGAATCGAGCTGCCTTGAAACGATGTCTGTTCCGTGGACAAACCCATCGGGTTAAACAGATCGCCATCTTCAAACACCACGCCCAGCTCCGTGCCACTGAGTTTGCTGCCGACGTTGGTTGATCCGCCATCTTCAGGCACGTAGATCACATGCGCCAGCGCAATCGCGGCGGCATAATCATCGATGCCCGAAGAGGCGGGCAGCGTGTTGACATTCCAGTTCCAACTTTCAATCAGCGCCTTGCGCGCCGTTTCTGATTCAGTCAGCGATCCTGAATTCGCCACGATCATCAGCACGTTCACACTGCCCACCGCCAGCGCAGGCCTCACCTGCATGCGCACGGTGTGCGAGGTGCCTTGATAGTTGCCTGTCGCCAGAATGGTGACAAAGTCCGAAGGATTGTTGGCCAGATCGCCATCGCCTTCGACCAGTGAAGTGGTGAGATCAAATGTGCCATCATCGACGCGCACGGTGACGGTGCCGCCCAAGAGCGACTGATCGGTGAACCAGACACCACTGGGATATTCATTGCGCCAGGTGTTGCTGGTGGAAATTTTTCGCAGCGTCAGTTGCAGCGCGGTCTCAGCGATCTGCTTGGCCTGTGCGTGACGCGTCAGGTTGGCGGAGATGCCGCTGGTGGTTGCCTGAGTCGAAAGAAAACTCAGCGACAGCACGGTGGCAATCGCCACCGCGAAGACGACCAGCAGCAGCGCGATGCCGCGCTGATCTTGCGACATTGCCTTGCGACTTGAATGAAAGCTTGTCATGAATCCTTCTCCCCTGACTTCTCAATGATCGCGAGATGGCCGCGCAGTAACCACTGAATCTCGTAATCAATATCGGTCACTGAGACGGGGCGAATCACCTATCCCGGGCATGTTACTGATCGATTGAGAATGTTCACACGAAACGCGGCACGATCGCTTCCACATTCACGTTGCGCTATCGGACGTGTGGGTGTCGCGCATGGATCACGGCGCTGACGTCGCTACGCCGCAAGCGGCGAAACTACACACCCTTCAAATCGGCAGCACCCGTCGCTGCGTCGCATACAGTCCGCACAAGGTGATGAAAGAAAAGATCAGCAGCATCAGCGAAGTCTGATGAGCTGCGGTGTAATTGAGAGCCTGCACATCGTCGTAGATCATGATCGAAAGGGTTTGCGTGGCACCGGGGATGTTGCCCCCGAGCATGAGCACGACGCCGAACTCGCCGATGGTGTGGGCGAAGCTGAGCACGATGCCGGTGAGAATGCCAGGCCATGCCAGAGGCAGCACGATGCGCGTGGCGATGCGCGGCAGCCTGGCGCCAAGGCCACGCGCTGCCTCGATGTACGAGCGGTCGATGGATGCAAAGGCCGACTTGAATGGCGCGACAGCGAACGGCAGATTGAACAGCACTGAGCCTAATAGGATGCCGGTGAATGAAAACGGCAGCGGCGCTATGCCGAGGCTTTCGATGATGCTGCCGATGTAGCCACGCGGACTGAGCACAATGAGCAGATAAAACCCAATGACCGTCGGCGGCAAAATAATCGGCATCGCCACCAGCGCTTCAATGATGAATCGCCACCGCCTTCGCGTCGTCGCCAGCCACCATGCCAACGGCAACCCGAGCACAAGCAGGATCGCCGCCGTCGCCGCCGCCAGTCGGATTGTCAGCCAGATAGCGGTGAAGGACATGGGGATTAATAGTTAGCCGTTCGCCTTGGCGAACGAAGTTCTTCGATGAACGCAATCAAGGTACCGGCGACGCGAAACCTTGTTTCGCCAGAATCGCCTGACCGTTGGCACTCAGAAGATAATCTCGAAACAGCTTCGCCGCATCGCGACGCTTCGTATGCGCCAGGATCGCGCCGCTCTGGACGATCAACTCATGCATATCGCCAGGCACCACCCATGTGCGCCCCTTCTCTTTCATCTTCGGCGTCATCGCAAGGGACTGGGCGATGAGACCGATCTCAGCAGCGCCAGACTCCATGTACTGCGCAGTCTGGGCGATGTTTTCGCCCAGCACAAACCTGGACTTCACCTGTTCGATCAGGCCAGCCCTGGTGATCGCCTGCTCCGCTGCTTTGCCGTAGGGCGCGAGTTTCGGATTCGCAATCGCAATTTTGCGCACCGAAGGATCGAGCAGTGCAGCAAAGCCGAGCCTCTCAAGATCAATCGGCGAATCCTTGTGAACCCAAACCACCAGTCTGCCGGTCGCATATGAAAACAGGTCGCTCTCATCCGCAAGCTTCGCCGCCACGATCTGCTTTGGATAGTCAGTGTCTGCGGAGAGAAACAGATCAAACGGTGCGCCATTTTTGATCTGTGCGTAAAGCGTCCCCGATGCACCGTAAATCACGCGCACTTCCTCGCCCGGATTTGCTGATTCGTAGTCAGCTACCAATTCATCAATCGCGGGTTTCAAACTTGCTGCGACAGCGATGGTTAACTTGGCGGATTTAGCCTCGTTCGTAGCTGCCTGGTCGCAACCAGCGATGATTACGAAACAACAGACACAACAAAAAAGTGAACGAATCATGGCAACCCCTCGCATCCGATGAGCCGCGACGTGATCGAGTCCTGACTGATATATCGACGTTCAATCACCCTTCTTCGCGCTTTTGCCCGGCTTATCCGCCTTCGCCGCAGCCTTGTTCGATTCACTCTTGGCGGGCGCAGCCTCTGCCTTGGCGGATGTATCGCTCTTGGCCGCGGTGTCGCTCTTGGTCTCGCTCTTGGTTTCGCTCTTGGTCTCGCTCTTGCTTTCGGTTGCTGGCTTGGCCGCATCGGCATCGGCCTTGGCCGCCGCCTTGTAGCCTTCGGAGCGGTAGTCCGTCTGCCAGAATCCGCCGCCTTTGAAGATGAC
>ENA-ORBV01003347-ORBV01003347.1-microbial-mat-metagenome-genome-assembly--contig:-NODE-3347-length-32184-cov-11.654156_pt1 | contig 32184 bp, 40 predicted proteins | sample MGYA00237777_ERZ505514 | MGnify/ENA primary metagenome ERZ505514 (study PRJEB26160, sample SAMN06269048) | microbial mat metagenome | isolation source: Oligotrophic lake microbial mat | place... | reverse complement strand
CGCGCCTTGACCGCCCGGATCGCGATATCCAGACGCTCGATCAGGTCCGTCTGGCCGATGTACTCGGACATCCGCTTGGGGCGCAGCGACCAGTTCCGCTCCTCCGCGAGCGGCTCGGCAACGGGCGAGACCAGTCGTTCTACTGCCATCCGTGACAACTCTATCGCCGCCGAACGCAGCGCGATGCGGTCTTTACCGTTGCAGGTCAGTTCTGTGGGGCGGCAGGGCGCTCGCCCGAGCCTTCCCGCCTGCCACCCCCCGGCTCACGACCGGCAGCCGGCTCCTTCATCTCCCATCGCGGCAGCATCTCGTCCGCGCACGCGAGGTTGTACGCGGTGATCGCCGCGCACGTCGCCGACTGCCGCAAATACTCGGGGATCGCCAGGGCCAGCGTGTCGAACTGGGTGTGCCAGCCGCGGCCGTACTCCGCGCGGCCGATCTCATCCCAGAAGAACCCCGGAACGCCCTTGCGGACAAAGCTCGCATGATCGGAGCCGCCGCTCTGCTGGAAGTCCTCGCCACCCGGACGGATGTTTACATCCAGCGGCTTGCCGTCGACCGAATCAAAGAACCGCCCATTCACCGGTGCGGTGGCCGCGGCGAGCATCGGGGCCATCGCGTCCGTGCAGCCAAGGCCACCCTCGTAGTTCGTCCCGCCATCGTCGACGAAGACCGCCGAAATCCTGGGCAGCTCGCTTGCGTTGCGTTCAACATACGACGCAGACCCAAGCAGGCCCTGCTCCTCGCCTGTCCACAGCACAAACCGAATCGTCCGGCGGGGCTTCGCGCCTGCCGCCATCAGAATCCGAGCCGCTTCAAGCGTCACGCTCGAGCCGGTGCCGTTGTCCGTCGTGCCCTGCGAGCCCGGACCGTTCCACGAATCCAGATGGCCTGAAACGATCACCACCTCATCCGCCTTATCTGTCCCGCGGATCTCCGCCACCGTGTTGTACACCGCGAACGGTCCCTGCGTCAGCGTGTGATTCAGATCAAACTCAACAAACACGTCATCGCCATCGGAAAGACGCGAGTTGATGTAGTCATAGTCGGGCAGCGCGATGCTGACCTCCAGATCACGCGGCGCGGCGTCTGCCGCGGTGTCGCGCCAGCGCCGCACGCTGGTGGTCCACACCCGGTCGTCGCGTGATGATGAAATGAAGCCCAGTGCGCCCGCATCCTGATATGCACGCAGCTCCTCACGCAGGGCGTCAAACCGCTCGATATCGCTTTCCCGCACACCCATGTCCTCCGTGGGCGTGCCCGTCCTCTCCGCGTGCATGGCGAGCACCCGGTCGCTCATCGAAGAGCCCACGCCCCTCATGTCCGTGCGGCCGGGCGTCACGATCACCTTGCGCATCACCCACGCACCTTTGAGCTTCTCTCGCGCACTCTCAAACTCTTCCGGGCTCTGTGGCATCCGTACGACGTGGCCCCGTACCGGTCCTTCCGTACCGTGCACCCACGCAAGAGTCGTGAACTGCAGATCGCGCACCTTGCGGTACTCCATCTCCGGCTCGCCCGCAGCCTCACCTTCCGCGTTCTCGCCCCGTCCCGCTCCGCGCTCGGGGCGCTTCGGCCGAGACAACAGCACGGCACCCGAAGAGGCGCCTCGATCAAACCGAGTTGCGACCTCGCCCCACTTGTCGAGTTGCACATTCGTCAGTCCCCACGATCGGAACTGCGAAGCCGTCCAGTTGTTGGCCTCCTCGCACCCGGTCGACCCCGTCAACCGCGGGCCAATCTCCTCCGAGAGATAGGTGAGGTGCTCCATGACACGGTTTCGGTTCACGCCTTCGTCAAGAATCCTCTGGATCGTCGCCTCATCACCCATCGGGATGGCCGGCACCGCCGCCCGCTCGCCGGCGATTACCGCGTATCGCGAGGTCGCACCAGTCTGGGGCTCGGAGGCGGCGACATTCGCTCCCCCGCCCGTGCCACTCTGGCATCCTGCCGCGCCCGCCGAAAACGCTGCCAGAAGACTCAGTCCGCACCACAGGTAGGAGCGGACATTGACAGTTGATGGTGGCTTCAGCAGCATGGCTCGCGGCTCCAGATCGATGCGACACCCCCGTCCCATCCGAAACGACAGCACGTCACAATACCGTCTTTCAGGTCGCGAGTTCCAGTCCGCTCTTGGACGTGCAGGCCAGCGACGACCTTTGGGCTAGCGGTTCGATCCAACCGTTCCGGTCGGATAGCCCTTCTTTCGCCAGGTCGCCAGCAGAGAGTCCCGCTCGGTCGATTCCCAGACACTCCCATCTTCCAAGGTGCTGCGAAGCAGCGCGGCATCCGCATCGTAGAGGAATGTGACCGGTGCGGATTCATCGCGATAGCGCGTCTGGACTTCCCAAACCGCCTTCGCGCTTCCACCCTTCGCGGTCGACAGGACATCCCGCCTCAGCGAAACCGACTTTGATTGACTCTGGTACGTGTACGTCCCGAGTTCTGCTTGCATCTCGCTGGTGATCATCAGCCGATGCAGCAGGAAGAGCTCAAACTGGCTGATGTACCCTTCTGGCGGCACATATGGCTCCACATCCTCGCTCGCCTGCCCGCTGTCGTTGATCGACACGTTCAGATCGGTGCCGTTTCTCGCACCGGTCTCCGTGGCCATTGCCAGCCGCTCGCCCTTCGCACCCCAAACTACGGTCTTGAGCATCCATGCCTCTTCCGACCGGTCCGGAAGCATGAAGTACACCCCCTCGGTATCAATGACATTGTCGCCGCGAAGCAGTCTTGCCTGAATTCTGGCCAGATAGCCCTCCTGCTGACCGCCGCGCTTCCCGGCGTTGCCCCCAAGTTCCGACCTCTGCCCCTTCCAGAATCGCATCGTCCGGAAGCCCAGTTCCTGGCCCTCTCCCGATCCGGCCCGAAGCGGCGGCATGTACAACCGGTGCACAATCTCCTTGTCGCCAGTCAGTGCCCGCTCGTAGGCCTTTGCAGTTAGGCCTGCAAAGAACGCTGATCCCGCCTTGACGATCGCACCCCGGGACGCGTTTAGATCCTCCGAATCGAGAAATGTCACTGTGGCCACGCTCGCTTCATACTGCGGCCGGGCAACTGCAAACTTCTCTTCCGATGTGATCAACTCGAAGACCACAAACTGTGTCGCTGACGGCTTGAAGATCGAGTACCCCTTCACCAGCATCGATCCGTCGGGCCGCGGCATGGACACATAGAGCCTTTCACACACGGCGCCCCCAGTCACCGCGAGGTTGGACGTCCGACCCAGCACCTTCGTCTTGGTCTCCAGAATCAGCTTCTGGTCCGGATCGGTCACCCCATACGCGCCTTGAAGCAACGCGAGCGTTTGGTCAGCGGCGTCCTTGATCGTCGCCGCGGGATTCGTGATCTGCGGAGTCTGGATGTTGATCACCCACTCAGAGTTCTCCGGGACGATCTGAACCGTTCTTCGGTCCCCGACTTTGGCCGTCTGGGCGATGCTTCCGTCGGGGAACTGCACACTCAAACCAACATCGTCAAGATGAAAAAACGTCTCCGACAGCGCCACTACCTGCCCGCGGGGGCTGGAAGCAGGTGGGGTGGGCTGCCCGGCAGCGGTTTGGAATCCGACAATAATCAAACAGAACACGAGTCCAATCAAAACCCTATCATTCATGGTTCCGGGGCAGCGGAGTGAACGAGCATCGCGGCAATTCGTCATGGTAAATGCTCAATCGGATGAGGGTGGCGACAACAATCAACATACCGGCTCATCGATGATTGCACGCAAAATCTTCGCATCCCGTCAGGGCCGAACATTGACATTCGAGTCGAGCCCCGTATCTTTCCGGCTCGCCCCAGTTTGCGCGGGGCTTGTGTAACTGAACAGGAACGGATTGAAGCAACCTCGGAAAGACACGATGAGCGGCGGTCGCATCCGAATTCGAATGGAAGCCTACGACCATTTGGCGCTTGACGCCTCGGCGAAGGAAATCGTCGAGCACGCCAAGCGCACCAGTGCGAAGGTTGCCGGTCCGATCCCTCTTCCGACACGCGTCGAGCGGTACACCGTTCTCCGTAGCCCGTTCATCGATAAAAAGTCCCGCGAGCAGTTCGAGATTCGCACTCACAAGCGGATCATCGACATCCTCGAACCCAATCCCCGTACGGTCGATGCGCTGAATCGCTTGATCGTCCCCGCGGGTGTTTTCGTCAAGATCAAGGCCTGATTGCTGAACCCCACGCCGATTCGCGTGGGGTTTGTTGTTGTCTGAATCGTCCGCTTCCTCTGCCCATCGAGGCATGAAGCCTTGCCTCCCGGAGTTTCCTTCCATGCTCCTGCTCGGTAAAAAGCTCGGCATGACCCGCATCTTCAACGAAGAGGGCGTCAGCCTCCCGGTGACAGTCCTTGAAGTTGGTCCCTGCGTGGTCACGCAAGTCCGCACCACTGAAGCCGACGGCTACACCGCCGTCCAGATCGGCTGGGGCGATGCCAAGCCTCGCCGTTCGACCTTCCAGGTCATCGGGCACGACGCCAAGGCGGGTTGCGGTCCCAAGCGATTCCACCGAGAGTTCCGCGTCGCCGCGGACAAGATCGGTGAGTACACGCTCGGACAGGAAATCACCGCGGCTGCACTCGAAGGTTCCGCGTATGTTGACGTGACCGCCACCAGTAAGGGCAAGGGCTTCGCGGGCGCTATGAAGCGGCACAACTTCAAGGGCCTGTGTGCCAGCCACGGTACTGAACGCAAGCACCGCTCACCCGGCTCGATCGCTAGCTACGCCACAAACCGCGGCTGGTCCGGCAAGCTCAAGAAGGGCAAGAAGATGCCCGGGCACATGGGTGCAGAACGCGTCACTGTCCGCTCGCTTGACCTGGTCAAGCTCGATGCGGGCCAGAACCTTGTTCTGGTCAAGGGCGCGGTTCCTGGTCCCAACGAAGGCTTTGTCATGATCCGGCCCGCCGCACGGCTCAGCCGGTCCAAGTCCAAGATTGTTTCGGATGCGAAGAAGAAGTAACCCGATCCGCGGCAAACTACGCCGCGGCGAGGGAGTTTGAACACAGCCGACGTTCGCGAGGGATCGCGGTCGTCGGGCCCGAAGGGTCCGCAAGGAAACCATCGGGCGGGCACAAGAGGTTGAACTGGCACCAGGCGCGTCGCCCGGTGTCGGGAAAGACAGCCGAGTCGATTCCGAGCCACCCCCACCAATCAACAGGCGGGTGAGCCGGATAGGCGAAGGTCAGTGAGTCTGAACAAACCGTTCAGATTCTTCTAGAGGCGTCAGACGAGAGGCGACAGATGGATGTCCCCGTCATCAACATGAAGGGCGTCGAGGTGGGCAAGCTGTCCATCGATGCCGCGAAGCTCGGCGGCGAGGTCAACCCCGCGTTGATCAAGCAGGCCTACGTGATGTATCACGCCAATCGGCGCGTGGGTACTTCTCGTACCAAGAACCGCGAAGCGGTCGAGGGCTCGACCAAAAAGATCTACAAGCAGAAGGGTACAGGACGCGCCCGGCACAGCGACCGCAAGGTTCCGCAGTTCCGCGGCGGTGGTCACGCCCATCATAAGCAGCGCGACCCTGAGCATTACCACAAGGAAATGCCCAAGAAGATGCGCCGCAAGGCCAATCTCAACGCGCTTCTTGCCAAGCTCGTCGACAACGAAGTCCGGATCGTTGATTCACTGTCCATGTCCGCCCCCAAGACCCGCGACTTCATCGCCTTCCTTGAGGCGATCAAGGTCGACCGTTCGACGCTTGTCGCGGTTGGCGCGGAGAACGACGCCATCCGTCGTTCTGGCCGGAATCTTGAAACGGTCACACTGTGCCAGCCGTCGCAACTCAACTGCTTCGACCTGCTCAATCACCGCTTCCTCGTCATCACCAAGGGCGACCTCGAGGCCTACCTCGCCGGTCCCCAGGCGCAGACCACCAAGCTGGCCAAGACGAATCCCCTCGGTCGTCGTAAGAAGGAGGCCGCCTGATGAAGTCTATTGATGTCATCAAGCGCCCGCTCATCACCGAGAAGGGCACGTGGGGTATGAACGAGCTGAACCGCTACGCGTTCATCGTCAACCCCAAGGCGACCAAGGTTGAAATCAAGCGAGCCGTCGAAGAGCTCTACAAGGTTAAGGTCGACGGTGTCAACACCCAGACCCGCAAAGGCGAGCACCGGCGATTCAAGTACGGAACTCGCCAGGATTCGACCATCAAGCTCGCGACCGTCCGTCTGGCTGAAGGAAACACGATCGAACTGTTCTGATCCGCGTCGCGGGCTCCGCCCGCCGCCGGCTCCGAGATGAGGTTTCACGATGGCGATCAGAGTCTACAAGCCCACCAGCGCCGGACGCCGAAATGCGTCGGTCAGCTCGTTCGAGGACATCACCAAGAGTTCGCCGGAGCGTTCCCTCCTGCGGCCCTTGAAGAACACCTCGGGACGCAACCATAGCGGCAAGATCACCGTTCGCGGTCGCGGCGGTGGCGCCAAGCGAATGTACCGCGTCATCGACTTCCGTCGCGCCGATCGCGACGGCATCGAGGGCACGGTGATCGGCATCGAGTACGATCCCAATCGCTCCGCCCGCATCGCACTCATCAAGTATACCGACGGCGTCAAGCGGTACATCATCGCTCCCCTCGGTCTCACCGATGGCGACACAGTGCTCTCCCGCGGGGATGGTCCTGCCGAACCCAAACCCGGTAACTCCATGCGTCTGCGCGACATCCCCACCAGCATGGACATCCACTGCGTCGAGCTCCGGCCCGGCGAAGGTGCAAAGCTCTGCCGCTCCGCTGGCCGCGCCGCCAAGCTGATGAACAAGGAAGGCCAACACGCAACGATCATGCTGCCCTCCGGCGAAATGCGCAAGGTGCATATCGATTGCCGCGCCACCATCGGCGTCGTCGGCAACTCCGATCACCAGAATCGTCGTCTGGGCAAGGCGGGCCTTTCCCGCCACCTGGGCATCCGTCCCAAGACCCGCGGCGTGGCCAAGAGCCACAACGCCCACCCCCTCGGCGGCGGCTCGGGTCGCTCCAAGGGCAACAGGCCTCCCGTCGGACCCACCGGCACCCTTGCCAAGGGCGGCGGCACCCGCGACCGCAAGAAGGCATCTACCAAGTTGATTATCCGCCGTCGCGTCAGCAAGCGCTTCGGTCAGAAGAAGTAAGCCCACCCGCGACTGAGCAGCACGAGCCAACGGAACCAAGACCATGGGACGCAGCCTCAAGAAGGGACCGCACGTTGATGAACGCCTCTACCGAAGGGTGGAGCGCCTCAATCAGCAGAACAAGCGCGAGGCCATGAAGACATGGGCACGCGACTGCACCATCGTGCCCGAGTTCGTCGGACACACCTTCAAGGTCCATAACGGCCGACAGTTCCTCGACGTCTTCATCACCGAAGACATGGTCGGGCACAAGCTCGGCGAGTTCAGCCTGACGCGGACCTTCCGCGGTCACACCAATAAGAAGGAAGGCATGGAAGCGTCGGGTTCGGGTAAGAAGTAAGCACCCCTCGGGTTGGATCGCAGCCCGGATCACTGAGCATCAAGGAATAAGGCCGTGAGGATCAATCCTGAAAAGCTGAAGAGCCGAGCCGACGAGGCCGGTGTGAGCGTCGAGGCGCTTGCACGCGCCGTCGAACGCACGGGCCTCATGAAGGACCGCGCGGTCTCCGCCGTCCAGAACTGGATGCGTGGCAGCGACCATCCCCGCTGCAAGGCCGAGGATGTCCGCGGCATGGCGCAGGCACTTGGCTGCCAGCCCAAGGACATCGTTCGCTTCACCAACGTCTTCCGCTATCACCGCGGCAGCCCCCGAAAGGCCAAGCTGCTGGTTGATCTCATCCGCGGCAAGAAGTTCGACCAAGCTGTTAACCTGCTCACCTTTACCACCAAACGAGCCGCGGTGGACGTCAAGCAGGCCCTCATGGCTGCTTACGCAGAGGCCGAGCAGGCCGGAGCCGATGCAGGCTCCCTCGTCGTCACCGAAAGCACAGTCGCAGCCGGGCCCGTCATGAAGCGGTTCCAGCCCAAGGACCGCGGCCGCGCTCACCCGATTCTCAAGCGCATGTCCCACATCACTGTGGGCGTGGAGGAACGCTGAACCTATGGGACAGAAGACTCATCCATTTGGGTTCCGGGTCGGCATCACCGAAGCTCACAAGAGCCGCTGGTATGCCCCCAAGGCGCTCTACGGCGAACTCCTCATCGAAGACGAGAAGCTCCGCAAGTTCCTCGATAAGCGATTCAATCGCCAGCCGCCGCACGCCGCGGTCAGCGACATCCACATCGAGCGAACGCGCGAAGAGCTCAAGATCATCGTCAAGACCGCCCGTCCGGGGCTGGTGATCGGCCCCAAGGGCGCCGAGGTGGACCGGCTCACCGAAGAGCTCCAGCTCATGACCGGCCGCAAGGTCTCGATCTCCATCATCGAGATCAAGAACCCCGACCTCGATGCCAAGCTCGTCGGGGAAAGTGTTGCCGAGCAGCTCCGCAAGCGAGCCAGCTTCCGCCGCGTCGTCAAGATGCGTGCCGAGGCGGCCATGCAGGCCGGAGCCCAGGGCGTCAAGATTCAGATTTCCGGCCGGCTCGGCGGTGCCGAGATGAGCCGCGTTCTCGCAGTCAAGTTGGGCTCGCTCCCGTTGAGCACCCTCCAGGCCAACATCGACTACGCCCAGTCCGAGGCGTTCACGACCTACGGGGCGATCGGTGTGAAGTGCTGGATTTACAAAGGTATGTACACCCAGGGAATGGTGGACGAATCTGAGTCTAAGGCAGCGGGCGGTCGTGCCCGGGCCCGCGGTCGTCGCTAACCCAAGGTGTTCGTTTTTTCGCAGCAGACGGAGTGTGACGCATGGCGTTGATGCCAAAACGAGTCAAGTACCGCAAGGAAATGCGGCGTGTCCGCCCCCGCAAGGCGACCAAGGGCAACTACGTTGCCTTTGGCGAGTTCGGCCTCCAGTCCATGGAAGGCGCGTGGGTTCCTGCCCGCACGCTCGAAGCCGGACGCGTCGCGGCTCAGCACTTCCTGAAGCGCGAAGGCAAGCTTTTCATCCGCGTCTTCCCCGACAAGCCCATCAGCAAGAAGCCGCTGGAAACCCGAATGGGCACCGGCAAGGCAGATGTGGACTACTGGGCGGCGCGCGTCAAGGCTGGCACCATGCTGTTTGAGATCGCCGGTGTGCCCGAGGCCCTTGCCAAGAAGGCACTCGTCCGCGTCGCGATGAAGATGCCCGTGAAGTGCCGGTTTGTCGGCCGTCGCCTCTCCGTGTGATGCACATCTGTCTCAAAGTTCTGGATCGAATGAGGATCAAGCGATGACCGGCCAAGAAGTAAGAAAGCTCAGCGACGAAGAGATCGGGATTGAACTCAAGCGGCTGCATGTCCAGCTCCACACGATCCGTTCTCAGTTCGTCACCGAGAAGGTTGAGGACTCCTCCACCTACGGAAAGACCAAGAAGGACATCGCCAGGGTGCAGACCGAGCTGACCGCTCGCCGGGCACGAAAGAGCTGAAACGAGAACGCCCGTTCCCCGGGCGAGTAAGGAAACGGACAAGCCGCCATGGCCAAGACGACGACCAGCAAGACCGACACCGCCGCTCCCGCCGAGCCCGCGCAGATCCACGGCACCAAAGTGGGTGTGGTGGAGTCCGACAAGTGCACCAAGACCCGCAAGGTCGTGGTCCACTTCAAAGAGCGCCACTCCAAGTACGGCAAATACGTCTCCAAGCGCACCATCCTTCAGGTGCACGACGAGAACAACGAGTCGAGCCTCGGCGACACGGTCGAAGTGACCCAGTGCAGGCCGATCAGCAAGACCAAGCGATGGCGTCTGGTCCGCATTGTCTCCAAGAGCCGCCGGGTCGAGTTGATTAAGGACTGATTGTTTCTCGCGACACGACGGGCTGAATCCCGCGACGCGAAGAGGTAAACGAAGATGCTGCAGCAGGAAACACGTTGCGAAGTCGCGGATAACAGCGGGGCCAAAGAGGCCTACGTGATCCGCGTCTATGGCGGCTCAACCAAGAGCGGGGCATTCACCCGCCGCATCGCCGGGATCGGCGATCGCGTCCTGGTCTCGATCAAGAAGGCGCTCCCCGGCGCCGAGGTCAAGGCCGGTGACAAGTCCAAGGCCGTCGTGGTCCGCACAACCAAGCCCACTCGTCGCGCCGACGGTTCGTACGTCAAGTTCGACACCAACGCTGTTGTGCTCATCGGCGATGACGGCAACCCCAAGGGCACCCGAATCTTCGGGCCCGTGGCCAGAGAGCTTCGCGAGAAGAACTACATGAAGATCGTGTCCCTCGCACCGGAGGTTGTTTAACCATGGCACGCCACGTACGCACCGGCGATAACGTCATCGTGAACAGCGGCTCCCACAAGGGCAAGGTCGGCACGATCATGCGCATCTTCACCAAGGAGGATCGCGTCATCGTCAAGGGCATCAACCTCCGCACCAAGCACCTCAAGCCCACTCGCCTCAATCCCCAGGGTGGAATCATCACCCGCGAGGGTCCGCTCCACATCTCCAACGTCAGCCCCGTCGTTGACGGACGCCCCACCCGCGTCCGCTTCGTCAGCAAGCCCGACGGCAGCAAGGTCCGCGTCGCCGCCCGCGGCGGACAGGAGCTCGGCGTCGTCCGTGGCCCCGACGCCAAGAAGAAGCACGCTGCCAAGGCATCCAAGCCCGCCAAGACCACCAAGCCCGCCAAGAAGTAATCGCGAGCGCATCTCAGCACCCGGAAACGAGCAATGGCCAAGGACACGATCAAAAAGCCGCACGGCAAGAAGAGCAAGGGCGATGACAATGCCCCCATCGGGCCGCTCCCCCCGCCGCGCCTCAAGGGCGTTTACGAGGAGAAGGTCCGCAAGGCCCTCGCCGAGAAATTCGGCCTCGACAACCCGATGGCCCAGCCCCGTCTGCGCTCCATCGTCATCAACGTCAACATGGGTCGGCACCTCGATGGCACCAAGCTGCCCCCGAACGTGAAGACGACCGTGCTGGACACCTTGACGAAGATCAGCGGGCAGCGGCCTGTCGTCCTCAAGGCCAAGAAGAGCGTGTCGAACTTCAAGGTCCGCGAGGGCTACGAGACTGCCGCGATGGTGACCCTGCGTCGCGAGCGCATGTGGTACTTCCTCGATCGCCTCATCAATCTCGCCACCCCACGTATCAAGGACTTCCGGGGTCTGAACGACCGCAGCTTCGACCGCCAGGGCAACTACGCCATGGGCTTGTCCGAGCAGGGTGTGTTCCCCGAGATCAACATGGCCGAGGTGACCTTCACCCACGGCATGAACATCAACATGATCTTCAGCAACTCTTCGCCCGAACTCAGCCGCTTCGTACTCGCGGAAATGGGAATGCCCTTCCGCCGCGAAGAAAAGCGTGAACCCAAGGCCGCATGACCATCCGCGGCCCTTGCCGCGACCAACAACGACTGACCCCGCGTAGGGAACGACGGAGAAGAACGCATGGCGACGAAGGCCCAGACAGCACGGGCGAACCGAAAGCCCAAGTACAGCACCCGCATTGTGCGCAGGTGCGAGCTCACAGGTCGCGCCCGCGGCGTCTACCGAAAGTTCCGTATCAGCCGCATCATGCTCCGCAAGCTCGCCCTTGAAGGCAAGATCCCGGGTATGCGCAAGGCGAGCTGGTAACTCTCACGCCAAGGGACCTTTCCGACCCAGACCGAGTAATGAAGACGCACGACGCGTCACAGGGACTGCCCGATGTCGATCAATGACCCCATCTCAGACATGCTCACCCGCATCCGCAACGCCGCGAGCATCAAGGCCAAGAACGTCGAGTGCCTCAACTCGAAGGTCTGCCGTGGTATCGCCGACGTCCTGCGCGACGAGGGATACATCGACGGCTACGACGTCGTTGAAGACGGGCGCCAAGGCCGAATCAAGGTGAAGCTGAAGTACGGCCCGCGTGGCGAAACCGTGCTCAACTCCCTCCACCGCGAGAGCAAGCCCGGCCGCCGGGTTTACCAGCGTGTCGATGACCTTCCCCGACCCCTCCAGGGTCTGGGTATCGCCATCGTCTCCACCTCCAAGGGCGTCATGAGCGACCGCAAGGCTCGCACCGAGCGCGTTGGCGGTGAACTTCTCTGCATCGTCGGATAATCACTTCACTCTCGCGTCGAAGCCGTCCGGTTCAGTCGGATCGGATGAGGAGCAACAGACCATGTCCCGCATCGGAAAGAAGCCAGTAGCACTCCCCGCCGGCGTCAAGGCTCAGGTAGCCGCCGACAAGATCACCATCACCGGCGCGAAGCACACGCTTGTAGTGCCCATCCGCGAAGAGGTGAAGGTCACCTTCGACGAAGCCAGCAAGTCGCTCGGGGTTGTCATTGCCGATGGCCACTCCGACAACCCGGCCGCTAGCGCCTACTGGGGTACCACCCGCGCCCTCCTTCAGAACGCTGTTGAGGGCGTGACCAAGGGCTACGAGAAGACGATGGAAGTGATCGGCGTCGGCTGGACCGCGGCCGTCCAGGGCAAGAACATCAAGCTCACCGTCGGCTTCGCAAACGCCATTGTCATGCCCATCCCCCAGGGTCTCGACGTCTCCGTCGAGAAGCAGTTCGTCACGATCAAGGGGCCGGACAAGAAGGCCGTCGGTCAGTTCGCCGCGGATATGCGGGCCCGCCGCAAACCTGAGCCTTACAACGGCAAGGGCATCAAGTACAAGGAAGAGACCATCAAGCGCAAGCAGGGCAAGCAGTTCGGCGCCTGATTCACGCACGTATGCAGGGCCACAAGCCCGGAGCGATCGACTATGGACAAGAGTTACCACAAGGCATTCCGCCTCTCCCGGCGTCACCGGCGTGTCCGCGGCAGCGTCAGCGGCACCCCCTCACGCCCCCGTCTGGCGGTCTACAAGTCCGTCAAGCACATCTACGCCCAGATCATTGATGACTTGGCTGGCCGAACCCTTGCCTCCGCCTGTTCCCGCGAGTCAGCGGCCGGTGCGGAGAAGTCCGGCAACGCCAAGTCTGCCGCGACGGTCGGCAAGCTCCTGGCTGACAGGGCGAAGCAGAACGGTGTCACAGCCGTTTGCTTTGACCGGGGCGGGTTCAAGTTCCACGGCCGCGTCAAGGCCCTCGCCGACGCGGCCCGCGAAGCCGGTCTCAAGTTCTAACCTTTCCACGCTCCCCGTCCAAGGGGAGTCGAAACACGCAACGATCCACGTTTCACACGAGCAGCACCAATGGCCGAACTCCTCGATGAATCGACAAGTCTTGAGTCCACGACGATCGGCGTGTACCGCACCGCCTCGACCGTCAAGGGCGGTCGCCGCTTCAGCTTCGGCGCGCTCGTCGTTGTGGGCAACCGCAACGGCCAGGTGGGCTACGGCTACGCCAAGGCAAACGAAGTGCCCAACGCCATCGAGAAGGCGCAGAAGTACGCCAAGCGGAAGCTGCTGAGCATCCCGCGCATCGGCGGCACGTTCAACCACGAGGTTGAAGGCAACTTCTCCGCCTCCAAGGTCCGCCTCCTTCCCGCTTCGCCGGGTACGGGCGTTGTCGCCGGCACCGTTGTCCGCTCGATCCTCGAACTCGCCGGCATCACCGATGCCCTCAGCAAGTGCTTCGGGTCAACCAATGCCCGCAACGTCGTCAAGGCTGTCTTCGATGGCCTTGAGCAGCTCCAGACTCCCGCCGTTGTCGCCGGCCTCCGCGGCCTGACGCTCGATCGCACCCAGATCGAGGACCGCATCGAGAAGGGCAAGGCCTTCATGCCTAAGACCACCGGCAAGGAGCAGCGCGCTCGCGGCCCCGTGAACACTGTCGGCAATGAGCGCAAGGGTCGCGGCGGAAACCGCCCCCGTCGCCGTGGCCCCGAGGGTGGCGGCGACTCCGCACCCGCCCCATCCGCCCCCACTGATGGCGGCGCAGACGCAGCACCCGCTCAGTCCTGATTTCTCTCCCTTGTCAAACGACTATTTGCGGCCCATCGGCCGATCGCATCGCTGGAGTGACCGACCATGATGATCCACGAAATCACGCAACTCGCCGGCCGCAACAAGCGGCGCAAGCGCGTCGGCCGCGGCACGGGCAGCGGCGGCAAGCGATCAGGCCGCGGCCAGAAGGGCGCAGGCAGCCGCTCCGGTACAGCCCGCAAGGTCGGCTTCGAAGGTGGCCAGATGCCCTACTTCCGCCGTCTGCGGAAGTTTGGCTTCACCAACGCCAACTTTACGATCCGGTTCTGGACTGTGAACATCCGTGCCATCCTTGCCCACCCCACGTTCGCCAAGGGCGGCGCGATCAACTCCGAAACCCTGATCAAGGCCGGTCTCATCCGCGATGACTCCCGCGACCTGAAAATCCTTGGCGACCTGGGCGACATGACCTTGAACGCCAAGCTCGATGTCACCGCGGCCCGCGTCTCCGGCAAGGCCCGCAAGCTCATCGAGGGCGCTGGCGGCAAGGTTAACGAGACCGGCACCCGCCGCGACATGGTCCGGGGTGTTGACCGCAACAGCGACGACAAGACCCCCAAGAATCTCACGAAGAAGCTGAATCGTTCTTCCGGCGCCAAGAAGCCCGCGGCTGTCGAAGCCGAAGGCGACGCGGCCGTCGCTGACGCCAAGAAGCCCGCCAAGGGCGCCTGAGGCCCAAACGGCTGGTAGCCGACACGGACGGTCATGATGATCAAGGCCTTGATCAATGTCTTTCGGATCCCGGAACTCCGCACGAAGATCCTCTTCACGCTGGGGATGCTGGCGGTCTACCGGATCGGTCACTGGATTCCGCTCCCGGGCGTGAACCAGGAGCAGCTGCGCCAGTTCTTCGAGCAGCAGGTCGAGTCCGGAAGCGCTGCCGGCAAGGCCGCGATGTTCGTCACGACGTTCTCGGGTGGTGCATTCGGACACTCGACGATCTTCGGCCTGGGCATCATGCCCTATATCTCCGCATCCATCATCTTCCAGCTTCTCGCCTCGGTTCTGCCGGCGTTGAAGAAGCTGCAGCAGGAAGGCCCCACCGGCCGCCAGAAGATCATGGAGTGGACGCGATACGCCACCATCGGGCTCTGCATTGTGCAGGGCTTCGGCTGGTTGAAGTACATCACCGCCTCCAATCTGGTCTATCCCGCCTGGGCCGCAAACCCGGTTTGGTGGATCATGGCTATCACAGCTCTTACCGCGGGCACGGTCTTCCTGATGTGGCTTGGCGAGCAGATCGACAAGTACGGCATCGGTAACGGTGTCTCGCTCATCATCGCCGGCGGCATCCTCACGCAGATGCCTTCCGCGGTGATCTGGATCTGGGAGAACTTCGATCCCCGCGCTGCCGGTGACAAGATGGGCTTCTCCGGCCTCTTCTTCATCCTCGCCGGCTTCGTGCTCGTCGTCGCCGGCTCCGTCATTATGACCGTCGCCCAGCGACGCATTCCGATACAGCAGGCCAAGCACACCCGCGGCCGCAAGGTCTTTGGCGGTCAGCGAAGCTATCTCCCGCTGCGTGTGAACCACGGCGGCGTCATGCCGGTGATCTTCGCGTCTTCGCTGATGATCTTCCCTTCGGTGATCTTCTCCGCTCTTGCCACGCAGGGCCGCTCCCAGGACTGGGCACCATCGCTGCTCACTCCCATCACCTGGCTCTCAGATGCCTTCAGAATGGGTGAGTTCCCCTACGTCTTCTTCGAGGTCATTCTGATCTACTTCTTCAGCTACTTCTGGATCACCGTGCAGTTCAATCCCGAGGAGATGGCCAAGAATCTCCGCGATCACGGCTCCTTCATCCCCGGTCTCCGCCCCGGCCCCCGCACGGCCGAGTATCTCGAGATGGTGATGGAAAGGATCACGTTTGTCGGTGCAGCCTTCCTGTCCGTCATCGCAGTCATTCCGACCATCGTGAACAGCCGTCTGGGCGTGAGTCCCATGGTGGCCCAGTTCCTCGGCGGGACCGGTCTCCTGATCGTCGTCTCGGTCGTCTTGGACTTCATCCAGCGCGTTGAGGCCAACCTCCTGATGCGCAACTACGCCGGTTTCTTGAGCGGTGGCGGCGAGCAGCCCGGTGGCCCCCGCGTCCGCAGTTCTCGAGTCGCAACGGGCGTCTGACCGCATCCGCGGCAGCGCACATCGAAGAGGGTTATGAGCAAACAGGACGATAAACTGACGCTGGACGCCGTGGTCGAGGAAGCTCTCCCGAACGCTATGTTCACGGTGAAGCTGCCAAACGGCCACAAGATTCTCGCCTATGTCTCAGGAAAGATGCGGATGAACTACATCCGAATCCTCCCCGGCGACAGAGTCACCGTCGAGCTCAGCCCATACGACCTCACCAAGGCGCGGATCACGTACAGGCAATGATCCCTGCCCCGGTTTGGTGCTCTCAAGGATGAGAGTCGCAAGTGTTTCAGCGTCCGAGTCCGGCAAGTCGCTGGCCCGGCCGCGGAGAGCGTCCTAACATCCCGCTCGCCCTCGGGCGGCGGGCTTCCAGGCGAATCGTTGATAGCGGACCGGTATCGGTTCGAAAGGACGGGTTGAGTCGTGAAGGTCAAGGCAAGTATCCGTCGCATGTGCAACCAGTGTCAGGTGGTCCGCCGCAAGGGCAAGGTGCGGGTCATCTGCAAGGCCAATCCCAAGCACAAGCAGGTTCAGGGCTGATCGTAGGAAACTCCGCGGCGACAATGCCGCGAACGCTCGATAGGAGTTCGCCGTGCCACGTATCGCGGGTATTGACGTTCCTGAAAAGAAGAAGATCTTCTTCGCCCTCCAGTACATCTACGGGATCGGCCCGAAGTTCTCCGCGGCGATTCTCGCCGAGGCGGGCGTCAACCCCGACCTCCGCGCGACCGAGGTCGGCGAGCAGCAGCTCGCCGCCATCAACGCCATCATCGACAATACCTATATTGTCGAAGGTGCCCTCCGGCGTCAGGTCCAGCAGAACGTCCAGCGACTCAAGGACGTCCGCAGCTACCGTGGCGATCGCCACCGCCGCGGCCTCCCCACTCGCGGCCAGCGCACCCGCTCCAATGCCCGCACACGCAAGGGCAAGAAGAAGACGGTCGCCGGCAAGAAGGGCGTCAAGGCCAAGTAAGAAGTAGCCAGAGGCCCGCGGGAAGAGCCCAGCTTTCCCCGCAGCTCCCTCTGTGTTCAAAATCTCGATCCCCGTTCCCCTCAACCCCGGGTACGACCCCAGCGGTCGGCTGATCCGAGGAGCTCCAGATGGCGAAGAAGCAGAAGAAAGTCCGCAAGAACGTCACCCGCGGCATCGCCCACGTCCGGGCGTCACATAACAACACCATCGTCACCGTCACCGATCCTAACGGCGAAACCGTCGCGTGGGATTCGGCGGGAACGATCGGGTTCAAGGGCGCTCGCAAGAGCACTCCCTTCGCCGCCACTCGTGCGGGCGAGTCCGCCGGCCAGAAGGCACGCAAGCTCGGCATGTCGGAGATCGAGGTCTTCATCAAGGGCACCGGCGCAGGCCGCGAGTCCGCGGTGCAGGGCCTCGTTTCCACCGGTCTCCGCGTTACCGCTGTTGAGGATCACACCCCGATCCCGCACAATGGCTGCCGTCCCCGCAAGCGCCGCCGCGTCTGATCAACCACCCATCGCGGCGGGAGTCTTCTCGCCGCGCCACCGAATCATTCGCCCCCGCACAGCAGGGCACCCCGGGCAGTCAGCGGCCCGGGATTGACCCGAATCAGGCGGCAGGGCGCGTCCCATCACAGGGTCCCGCTGACAAGTTCTGAAGGGTTTCATCATGCGCATCCGCTGGCGAGGATTCGAACTCCCGTCCCACGTCGTCGCCGATCCCAAGTTTCAGGGCAACACCTTCGGCCGCTTCACGGTCGAGCCCTTCGAACGCGGCTTTGGCACAACCATCGGAAACGGCATCCGTCGCGTCCTGCTCTCAAGCCTTGAAGGCGCCGCCGTTACCGCCGTCAAGATCAAGGGCGCTCCTCATGAGTTCCACTCCCTCCACGGCGTGATGGAGGATGTCACCGACATCATCCTCAACGTCAAGGGCCTCATCGTCAAGATGGAAAGCGATGGTCCCAAGACCCTGACCCTTGCCGCCTCCGGCCCCGGTGATGTCACCGCCGAGCTCATCGAGGGCGACGCTTCCGTCACGATCCTCAACAAGGAGCACATCATCGCGACGCTCACCGAGAAGGTGGACTTCGAGATGGAACTCCGCGTCGGCCTTGGCCGTGGATACGTCCCTGCCAGCGAGCAGTACCGCCGCGATGAGGATCAGGAAATCGGGCTCATCCCGGTCGATGCGATCTACTCCCCCGTCCAGCGTGTCCGCTTCAAGGTCGAGGAGACCCGCGTCGGCCAGCGAACCAACTACGACAAGCTCGTGATGGACATCTGGACCAACGGCACCGTCACCCCCGAGATGGCGCTCGTCGAAGCCGGCAAGATCCTCCGCAAGCACCTCAATCCCTTCGTCCAGTACTTCGAGGTTGGTCGCGAGACCGTCACCGAAGCCGCCGCGGCCGCCGCGGGCGTCGACGAAGAACTGATCCGCAAGCTCAATCGTCCGATCAGCGATCTCGATCTCTCCGTCCGCGCGAGCAACTGCCTCGAATCTGCACGCATCATCACCATCGCTGACTTGGTGCAGCACACCGATTCAGACCTGCTCAAGGTTCGTTCGTTCGGCCGCACCTCGCTCCGCGAAGTCAAGAAGAAGCTCACCGACATGGCGCTCGACCTCGGTGTCAAACTCCCTGAAGGTGTCACCACCACCATGACCCCCGGCTCCACGGCCGGAGTCTGATCCCGTCCCCCTTCCTCGGCTCGCGCAGGCTGGCCGAGGACATGCGCCCAGGCGGATTTGTCCGCAACGACTTGGCGCATAGAGTTCCGCCCCCATTCCGCCGGCTTTGCCGTGCGGGCTTTGTTCGAGGAGTTTTCAGATGCGCCACCGCAAGGGCGGATTCAAGCTCGGCAGGACCACGGCTCACCGCGCAGCAACCATGCGCAACCTCGCCGCGGCCATGTTCGAGCACGGTCAGATCGTTACCACCGTCACTAAGGCCAAGGCCATGCGGCCGCTGGTCGAGAAGATCGTGACCCTCGCGAAGCGGGGCGATCTCGCGGCTCGCCGCCAGGTTATCGCGACCCTCGGTCGTGACCGTCTGGGCTTCGACTGGCTCTGGCTCCCCACAAAGGCCAGCGACCAGGAGAAGGCCGCTGTCGACGCCCTCCGCGACCGTGCGTCGAAGTACTTCGACGTCCCGGAATCCGCAGAAGTCGAGCGCAACCGCTACGGCGAGCTTCGCAAGGCCCCCAAGCTCGTGAAGCATATCTTCACGAACGTCGCACCACGCTTCAAGGATCGTGCTGGCGGCTACACCCGCATCATCCGCCTCGGCAAACACCGAATCGGTGACGGCTCCGAACTCGTCCTGATCCAGTTCGTCGGGGCCGAAGAGGGTCCTGAGATCGGTGGCAACCCCAGCACCCGCCGCCGTCAGGCTGACCGTCGCCAGGCGTACGCCGCCAAGGTCCGCAAAGAAGCGAAGACCGCTGTCTGAGCAATTGATTTTCAGATTCACTTAAACGGCCCGGACGCCATTGTCCGGGCCGTTTTTTCTTGCATTTTGGTCGATTTTCGGATTCGGTTTGGACGCAACCGCATCCGGGTGCTACGGTATGTTCAAGGCTCCGGTCCCGCGGTGGTCGCGGATTCTGCCGGATCCTCACAAATGGCTCCGTGCCGCGTTCGCGGCCGGGCGTGTTCACGGGAGTCTCACATGAAGAAGTCCATCTTTGGTTTTGGCGCCATCTGCTGCGTTTCCGCACTCGCACTTCTGGCCGGCTGCCAGAAGAACGACGAGTGCTGCGGCAACTGCAAGGAGACCGCCGCGGTCGCGAGAGATGGCGAAGTGACTCCCGCCAGCGCGAAGACCGGCACCTGCGCTGAGAAGGCCTCTTGCGCCTCCTCCTGCTCCGAGAAGAAGGCCGACTGCGCCGCGCAGTGCCCGATGACCAAGACCCAGAACTAATCCAGTTCTGACGCTCGAACTCTGCAAGGCCCGCCGGTACGCCGGTGGGCCTTGTTGTTTTTTGCGCCATTGCGCATCACCTCACACCCGCGCCCCTGTGAACTTTGCACGCGCCCTTCTCCTACACTCCGCCCCAATGCTCGACTCTCTGAACCAACTCGAAGCCGCCGCGACCTCCGCGCTCAACGCCGCCGCCGATCCCGCCGCGCTCGAGCTGTGGCGCATTGAGTACCTCGGATCCAGCGGCCGACTCAAGGCCGCGCTGGGTGCCGTTAAAGACGTGCCCAAGGAGCAGAAGCCCGCCTACGGCCAGCGCGTCAACCAGATCAACGCTGGTCTCAGCGACGCGTTCAAAGCCCGGCAGGCCTCGCTTGGCGCTGCAGCCCCCAAGGCCGCCTCCGGCATCGACGTCACCGAGCCCGGCCTGGCGTACTCCACCGGCCTCGGCCGCCGCCACATCATCAACCGCGTTCGCGATGAACTCGTCGAAGTCTTTGCCCGCATGGGCTTCGATGTCGCCCAGGGTCCCGAGCTCGAAGATGATGAGCACAACTTCGTCCGGCTGAACATCCCTCCCGAGCACCCCGCCCGCGAGCCCATCGACAACTACTACATCGATGACCCCGCGACAAGCAAGCTCCCCCGCATGCTCCGCAGCCAGACCTCAACCGTGCAGATCCGCGTGATGCAGAACACGCGTCCGCCGATCAAGGTCGTTGCGCCCGGGCGTGTGTACCGGCCCGACACCGTCGATGCCACGCACAGTTTCATGTTCCACCAGATCGAGGGCTTGTACATCGACAAGGGCGTGTCAATGGCCGATCTCAAGAGCACCCTTCTTCACTTCGCCAGGGGTTACTTCGGGCCCGATGCCGAGATCCGCCTCCGTCCCAGCTACTTCCCCTTTACCGAGCCCTCCGCCGAGTTCGACATGAAGATCCGCCTCCGCCCCGACCAGCCCCCGCGATGGATCGAGCTTGGCGGCTGCGGCATGGTCGACCCCGCTGTGATGGAAGCGTGCAACATCGATCCCGAAGAATGGACGGGCTTCGCCTTCGGCTTCGGCATCGAGCGTCTGGCCATGGGCAAGTACGGCATCCCGGATATCCGTATGCTGTTCGAGAACGACCTGCGATTCCTACGCCAACTCTAACCAGTACGGGCCGCAATCCGAGGGGTACGAACGATGAGCCAGTTCAGCAGCATTCCGCCGACGTATGGTGAGCCCACATTCGACGAGCCTCGCCCTAGCTGGCCCACCGGTCTGGGTATCTTTAGCATCATCTGGGGATCGTTAGGCGTGATCTGCGGTGCATGTGCGTTGGGTATGACCTTCGCCATGGGACCCTTTATGGAGTGGGCGGCAAAGATGCAGGCTCAGGGCGGCCAAAGCGGCAGTGGTCCGCAGATTCCCACTACTCCGATGCCCCCAGAACTTATGCCCAATGTCGTGCAGATGCTCGGCGCTGTCGTGCACCCGCTCGGCGCGATCCTCCTCCTCGTCGCTGGCATCATGCTGACGGCGCGCAAGCCAGCCGCACGGCCGGCCCACCTGGCATATGCAGCGATCAGCATCCTCGGAACCGTGATCGGCATGGTCGGCGTGATCATGTACGGCAACAGCTTCGGAGCGTTCGCCGCGGCGAACCCCGACCATGCGTGGGTGGCAATGATGCAGTCCACCAGTCCGCCCGCAGCACAGATGATTCAGACGGCCGTCGTCAGCCTGATCGCACTGATTTACCCCATCTTCATCCTCATCTGGTTCGGCTTCATTAAGAAGCGCCCTGAAGACATGGGGCCACCGAGCCAGGAACTTGTCGCGTGAGCACGAGCGCTCCGGCGCATCTCCTGGGCCTCGACATCGGCGGCACCAAGATCGGCCTCTGCGTCGGCAACGCCGACGGGGAAGTTCTCGCATCCGAATCAATCGCAACCGACCACGCCGCCGCGCCCGCGGCGATCCTGTCCACCTGCCGCGACCGCCTGCTCGCGATGCTCGCGCGCGTGGCAGGTTCATCTGCCACGCCCGCCGCGCTCGGTGCCTCCTGCCCTGGCCCGCTCGACTATCCCGGTGGCCGCTTCATCGACCCGCCCAACATGCCCCGCTGGCACGGCTTCGCGATCCGCGACTGGCTCGCGCAGAACTTCCCCTGCCCGACCGCGTTCATGAACGATGCCAACTCGACCGCTCTCGCCGAGCACAAGTGGGGGGCCGCCCGCGACTCAACAACCGCCGCCTACCTCACCATGAGCACCGGCATGGGCGCGGGCCTCATCATCGACGGCAGGCTCTACGAAGGCCCCCTCGGCCTCGCCGGCGAGATCGGCCGCATCCGCCTCCGCGATGATGGCCCTGTCGGCTTTGCCAAACGCGGCAGCGCCGAAGGATTCCTCTCCGGACCCGGCATGAGCCAGCTCGCCGACCAGGAAGCCCTCATCTGCATCCAGCGCGGCGAGAAGTCTCGCCTGCGCGACACGATCGAGTCGGGCGCAAAGATTCGTGCTGAGGATCTGTGCGCGGCCTCCGCCGGGGGCGATGCCGCGGCCCGCCGCGTGACCGACCGCCTCGCCACCGAACTCGGCCGCCTCTGCACCATCCTCACCGACATCCTCAACCCCGATGTCATCGTCCTGGGCACCATCGGAACCGCCTACCCCGAGCTCTTCATCCCCGGCGCAGCCCGCCACATGCTCGATGAAGGCGTCCTGGCCTCCGCGAAGCACGTTCGCATCGTGCCCTCCGCGCTCACCCACCGCGGCGACCAATCAGCTCTGGCAATCGCGGCAAGGCTTGCCGTTTGACCCATCGCGGGATTCCGCTCGCGCCGACCATGTTTTTATCGGTACGTCCCGAGAACCCACCAGTCTGGGAAGGGGATCGCGTTCTGCGCGGCGGCCAGTGGGCCCGCGAGCTTCGTCTCGTGGCGTGCTGCACGGCCGGATCGCATCTTTCCCTTGTCGCTTGAGCCTGCCCGCACGGGCGAGCTACCCAAGCGGCTCCACTGAAAGGGAAAACATGAAGACTCGCACCATGACTGTCGCTGCCTGTGTCGCCTTCGCCGGATTCGCTTCCATCGCGCAGGCCGATCCGCAGTACACGACCGTGAACCCTGCGCCGGGCTCCGAGCTGGGCCACGCCGCGATCCTGACGAACATGTATGGCGGCACATGGACCTCCTCGGGAGTCAACGTCTCCAGCGGCGTCTCGACGGCAATGCGGATCATGGATGCCGGAGCGCCCTCGGGTGGAGGTGTGGGTTTGCCGCTCAACGCCATCGAATCATCGCAGGATGACATGTGGTCCGTGGCCGGTGGTCTGTTCGTCACGGTCACGGCCAAAGCCCGGTTTGCGGGCGACAGCCACATCTTCGGCTGGTTTGATGACACCCAGCTCGACCCCGCCTTTCAGCCAGTCATCGGGACCGGAACGTTCGATGCCCCGGTCACGATCGAACTCAGCCCGATGTTCCGCTGGGCGCTGCAGAACGTTTCAACGGGACGCACCTTCTCGTCTCTTCCGATGACCAACCTTGGCGCGGGGGCGCGCTCGGGTGAGAGCTTCGACCAGCTTGTCTCGTACCTCATCACCGGGACCGGCGGCCTCAACGAGGTCGCGCTCTTCTGGGAAGACCGCATCGGCGGGCAGGGCGCCGACTACGACTACAACGACGCCGTTGTCACCGTCTCGGTTGTTCCTGGCCCCGGCACCGGCGTGCTGGCCGGCCTCGGACTCCTCGGCCTCGCCGGCCGCCGTCGCCGCTGATCCTCGTTCGATGAGAGTTCCCCACCAGGCCCTTTCGGTTCATGGTGTTCCCTCCGTGCGCGGCCCCGCATCCAGCGGATGCGGGGTCGTTTTTCCTTCCACTCACCGCCCATGCGTCAGCCGCTTGCGGTCCTGCTTCCCGTACGTCACAATCTCCACGTGCGTGACCCGGCTGCCCAACCCATTCCGATCGCCTCCATCATCGTGCCAACGTATCAGGAAGCCGCTGTCATCGCCACCCTTATCCGTAGGCTCGATGATGTCCGTGAACGTGCCGGGCTCGACTTCGAGCTCATCGTCGTTGACGACAACAGCCCCGACGGCACCGCCGCGGCTGCCCACGCGCTTGAAGCCCCGTGGGTCCATGTCATCGAACGCCGCGCCCCGCGAAGCCTGGCCGGCGCTGTCCTCGATGGCTTTGTCCACGCGCGCGCTGACATCCTGCTAGTCATGGATGCTGACCTCACCCATCCGCCCTCCGCCGTCCCGGATCTCATCGCAGCCATCCGCTCCGGCGGGCAGATGGCCATCGGATCGCGCTACGTCGAAGGCGGAACAACCGACGCTCGCTGGCCGTGGACGCGGCGGGCCGCCAGCACATCCGCGACCCTGCTCGTCCGTCCCCTTGTCCACACCACCGATCCGCTCTCCGGCTTCTTTGCCATTCGCCGCGAGGTGCTCAGCGACGCCGGACCAATCCACGCCCAAGGGTTCAAGATCGGCCTCGAGCTTCTCGTCCGGGCACGCATCCGCAGGCCCATCGATATCCCCATCAACTTTACCGACCGGGCGAGGGGCCTCAGCAAAGCCTCGTCGCGTGAAGCATGGCGATTCTTCGCACAGGTCACGCGGCTGTACGCGCTCGCCATCGCCCGCATCGTCGGATTGACCAGCCATCGCTCGTCAACGCCGGATGCCAAGGGGCATGCATGACACCCGCACCATGCCAGCCTCGCGGCCACACGTGGCTCTGTGCTTTGATCCTCACTCTCGCCTGCGCGGCGGTGTTCTGTGGCGTGGCCCGCAGCAGCATCCTGCACTGGGACGATCGCTACCACACCGTCGAGAACCCCTGGTTCCAGACAATCAATCGCGAGAGCTTTACACACTTCTGGGCCGAGCAGTACGGCAACCTCTACATCCCCGTGGCCTACAACGTGCTCGCCGGTGAGATCTGGCTCACGCAGCGGGCAACCGGCGACCCCAACATCGAGTCACTCGGCCCGCTGCTGCTCCAATGCTTCAAGCTCCTTCTCCACACCCTCGCGGCCATCATGGCGTTCTTCATGATCCGGCGATTCACGCGAAGCGATTGGCCGGCTCTCGCGGGCACACTTCTTTTCGCGCTCCATCCTCTTCAGGCCGAGTCCGTCGCATGGATCTCCGAAACCCGCGGCCTGCTCGGCTCGGTCTTCGGCCTCGCAAGCATCCTCGCGCTCTCTCGCTGCACTCAGGATCTCCCCGCTCAGGCCTCGCTGGCCGCCGAACGCTCCCGCGCGCTTCGAACCTCAGTAGGCATGGGAAACCTCGCGACACAACTCTCGTGGTGGTTCATCGCCGCGATACTTCTCTCCGCCGCGTTGCTCTCCAAGCCCGCCACCGTCGCCATCCCCCTCATCGCTATGGCGTGGCTGTGGGCCATTGGCACACCATCGAAGCGCATCGCAATCACCGTCGCGCCGTTGCTTCTGCTTTCAGCCGCCACGGTCATCATCACGCAATCCGTGCAGGTCGCCTCCATCCTCCCCGATGCTCCAGCCTGGTGGCAACGGCCGCTCATCGCGGCAGATGCCGCCCTCTTCTACATCGCCAAACTGCTCTGGCCGATCGGGCTCGCGCCCGACTACGGACGCACTCCCACCTTTGTGCTGGCGAAGTGGAGCGGCTGGTGGCCGTGGCTCGCCCTCTTGCTCGCGGCCGGGGCCACACTCACCGCCTGCTATGCTGCCCGCCGTTCGCGCATCGCCCTCGCCTCCCTCTCCATCTCGCTGCTCGCACTTCTGCCGGTACTTGGCTTTTCCACTTTCCACCATCAAGCAATTTCAACCGTCGCCGATCGCTACGCATACCTCGCACTCCTCGGCCCGGCCACCCTGCTTGGGATGTGGCTCGCGCGTTCCCGCAAAGCAACTCCCCGGCTCGTCGTGGCGATCGCCATCGCCGCGTGCGCGTGGCTTTCGTTCGTTCAGATCCGGCACTGGCGCACCGACGAATCACTCTGGCGGCACGCGATCGCCGTGAACCCTTCAAGCCCGGTCGGCCACAACAACCTCGGACGCGAGTATCAGCGGCAGGGACGAATCGCCGATGCCGAGCCGCACTTGCTTCGCGCCGTCGAGCTGGATCCGGATTCCGCAAGCACGCTCATCAACCTCGGGGAGCTGCGATCGGCGCAGAACCTGCCCGCGGAGGCCGAGGCCCTGTATCGCCGCGCGGTCGAACTTTCGCCCGCGGATGTCCGTGGCCTGATCGACCTTGGGATTCTGCTGGCCCAGACAGGCCGCGATGCCGAGGCGGGTGGCGTTCTCCGGCGTGCGATCGATCTGCAACCGGATCATCCGGAGGCGCAGATCAATCTTGCGGTGCTGGAGATGCGTGCGGGCCGACTGGATGTCGCATCGGCTGGGCTCGAAGGCGTCGTCGCGAATCGCCCTTGGCATCCGCAGGCGCTGTACAACTTGGCGCTGGTGCGTGCTGGGCAAGGCCGGTGGAAGGAGGCCGCGGAACTGTGGGACCGGGCGATCGCGGAGGGGATCGCGACGGTTGAAGCGTTTCTGCGGTGCGGGGATGCGTATGTTCGCGCGGGGATGCTCGTGGAGGCGGAGCGGACCTATCTGGCGGCGATTGTCGTGCACCCGACTTCGTACGAGCCATTCAACAATCTCGGGCTGCTGCACATCCGACAGGGACGCGTGGCGGATGCGGTGCGGGCGTTTGAGCGGGCCGCGGCGGTTGCGCCCGATGCTCCCGAGCCGCGCGAGAATCTGCTTGCGGCCAGAAAACTGCTTGAGCGCGCCGAGTAGCGTTACGCGGCGGCACAGCGCCTTCGGCGCAGGAAGACCGCCGCGCCAGCGCCCAGGAGCGCGAGCGAGCCAGGCGCGGGAATGTTGCTTGCGAGCATGACCGCGCTGGTGCCGTTTGCGAGCTGCACGCCGTAGGCAAAGTCGCCGGCCTCGTTCAGGCCGTCGGGGTTGAAGGTCAGCCCTGTGACGGTGGAGTCGAGCAGTTCATCGCCCAGGGCGATGAGCGTGCTGATGGGGCTGCCGAAGAGGTCGCCGTACTCAATGCGCTGCACGGCGCCACCAAGACCATCGGTCCGCGCGAAGACGACCGCGCCTGCCTCATTGGCTCCCGGCTCGGAGAAATCGAGACCGGGACCGAAGAAGTTCTCGCCGCGGATGGTGATGATCGAGCCGCCACTGATGGGCGAGGCAAATACGCCGCGCAGCCCGGCCGACGATTGCGTCGCGGTGAACACGGCGGACTGCTGAGAGACCGCGGGATCGCTGAAGTCTGTGAACTCCTGGAGAACGGGGATGGTGCCCCGGAAGCCGCCGGGCGATGCGGCAAAGAGCCCCTGGCCGATTGCGCTGCTTCCGCGCGTCAAAACATCGCCGCTTGAAGTTTGTGCAGCGCGGCCCTCGGGTGTGAAGGCATCGTTGCCGCCCACGATGGTGATGTGATTGCCCCCGGGCGGGTAGGCCAACAGCTCAGCAACGCCTGAAGCTCCGACGACGTTGGTAAACACTGTTCCATCGGGGCCGATAGATGGGCTGCGGAAGCCGGAACCGTTGATGGTGAGCAGACTGCCTCCGCCGCGGCGAACGAAGAGGGCGCTTGCGCCGTTGTCAAAGTCGGAGAAGGCGAAGTCGCCCGCGCTGTTGGTGCTGGGTGGGGACATCGCCGGTGAGGCAAAGTCCGCGCCGCGGATGGTGAGGCGGACGCCGCCAGCGGTGGGGGGGCTGGAGGGCTGGAGCGCGAACATGCCGGTTCCGCCGGGGCCGGCGGCGCGGAAGGTGAGGAGGTCGCCATCGGAGAGGGCGACGGAGAGGGCCATTTCGCCTTCGAGCTCATTGGAGATGAACATCGGATTCTGGTTCTGCGCGTGGGCCGCGCAAGTGCATGCGCACGCCGCGGCGACCGCCAGGGCGATGGCGCAACGGATAGAACCAAACCGAGCACGCAGGTGCTGATGGGACATCGATCTCTCTCCTCCACCCGGAAGTGAGGGCACGCGGTTTCCATGCCGCGAGCCGCCGGGCAGTCTCTCGTCTACATCCTAACACAAAGCGGACTGAAAGCCAAGGGAAAGGGCGGAAGGGGGGGAAGAAGGGACGAAGGGACGTAGCGTGCGAGTCGAATGAGCAGGTGGCAGGCCCTGCGGACGCTGGTGTCGGCCGTGGCGGCGATGCGGTCGGCGTTGAGGCTCGGCTGGGCGAGGTTGCGGCCGCGATCGGCGACGTGGGCGAGTGGAGAGTGGGAGGAGCGGGAGGTCGAATGGAAAACAAAAAAGCTGCGCGCAAGACCACCTGTTTGTGGGTGGATGTGTGGAGTGAGCACGGGCGGCGGCTGCGGGCGCGGCTGGTGAATTGGAGTTTTGGTCCCCTCGGAGAACATGGGCACAGTTTGGCTTATGGTCGGGTGTTTGTCAAGGGTTTATTCTAGGATTTTGAGAGGTGTCGATGCGGTGGCGCAAGTGGTTGGTTGGATTTGGGTTCGGACAGTTTGGACGGCGGGGGAGCAGTCGGGGTGGAGGTGGAGGTGGCGGCGGTGATGGGGGTCGTGGCGCGGAGAGAGAACGACGAAGAAACGCAGCGGCCTCAAACGCCGGCCCGGCTTGAAGCCAAAGAGGAACCGAAGGGGTATCGAGGTGGCCTACCAGGGGTTACGTTCGTCGCATTCGGCGACTCATGGAGTGGACTACTGAGCAGTCGGTGCCGGTTCGAGGCGACGGATTTTCTCGACGGTGAAGCCGCGGCCGCGAGCCAGCGGTTGCTCCTCGCCATCGATGACAGGACCGATGGGGCGCTGCAGAAAGAAATCGGGGTCGCCCGGCTTCGGCGGCGTGTAGAGCTCGCCGGGTGTGTATGTGCACATGATCTCGACTTCTGCATCAGCAAACGCGTCAAGGTCTTCGCACGAGATCAACGTCGATGGACGTAGTTGGATTGTGCCGTGGAGTCGAAGTTCGAGCCTCTGTTGCTCATCAAGCTCAAGCAGATGCATGAAAAGGCACGGTGCGTTCCAAGCTTCGAACGACTTGGTTAGGGGGCGGCGAACAAACTTGCCGCGAAGGGTGTAGGTGTCGGCTGCACGGCCGTCGGGCTCAAGAACGGGCGGCGCGAGTGCGGGACCTGGGGACGGGGATGGGGGGTAAGCGTGGGAGAGGCAGCGGGCGCGTCGGGTATGTCTGGAGTAGCGGCGGACGAAGGGGGTGGGGATGGCGCGGGACGTTCGCCGCAGCCAGTGCAGGAGAGCGTCAGCGTGAGTGCCGCGGCGAGAGAGAGGAAGCGGTGCATGGGTGTTGATTGAACACGCGGGATGAAAAGGCGTTGCAGGACGCGGCGGGGACGGAGAGAAGTGAGCCACGACCGTGAGGAACCGAACTCTCACGAAGGGGCTACGTGGGCGACCCGTCGAAGTTGGGTGGAATCAGGGGCCACGGCGTTCCGCATTCGGGGCAGCGTTCGGGGCCGGTGCGAATCAGCGCAGCGCCGGGTACGCCTTCGAACGGAGAGGGGAGATCGGAGAGGGGGTAGTTGCAGTCGGGTCACCGCAGATCTGACGCGGCGCGCGCAATGCGGTAGGGGAACCGGTAGCCAATGAAGAATAGAGACACAAGGCCGATGATCGGGCCCAGAATGATTGGAGTTAGCAGTTGGGGAAACTGATATGTGAAGGGTCTCATGAGTGCCGGGAGCATGAGGACGAGGACGAAGATGGTGCGGTACAACTGCTTGTGCCAGACAACGTGGACGCGGTTCAGTTCAAGAGGACCGCTTTGGCGGATAAACCTCAGGCGTCGAGCATGTGCGGACAGATGTGTGGAGAGCTGCGCCGCGATTTCGACATCGATCATGCCACGGCGGTGAATGGCGAGCGCCCGGCGAACCTCGGCGGTGCGCAATCGGGAGAAGGCGACAAGAGACGGGTCGACATACTTGAAGCTTGCACCGATGGCCACGGCGAAGAGCAGCAGGGTCGAGCCGAATTGGAGCGCGGGGCGCAGCGCGGGGTCGATCGGACTGATCTGCGGGACGAGAAGGTCAATGTGCAGCGTGATGTGGAGAGTTATGAGCGCGAGTGCAATCGGGACGAATGGTGGAGGGGCGAGAGCCGAGCTTGAAGCGAAGTCGGGGAACCCGGCGGCCGAGGAGTATTGATCGTGCGGGCGGGGGCTTGATCTTGCTCGGCACGCTGGCCCGGCTCAGGATGTCCCAGTTTGAGTATCGCGGCAGGCGGGGCATGGGGGGAGGATCACGGAAGTCACTGGGGATGCCGAGAGCGGAGCGGCCAGTTATCCAGCGGCAATTTAAGGCAGGGTCAGAGTGGGGGTGCGGCGAGTGGTTGTTGCAACTGCACGCGAGCGTGGAGCAGCGCTCAATCCGGGGCTTTGGTCGCAGAGCCGACCTCAGCCCCGGCGTCGCGGATCAGACAAACCGGCTCACGACAGAGGTTTCGCCGCGGGTGGCGATTTCGTCCTTGATGGCGTCGACGAATCCGGTGAGGGACATGGTGCCGAGGTCTTTCATGTGGCCGCGGGCGCGGAGCGACACCTGGCTGGCTTCGGCATCGCGCGGGCCGACGACGACCATGTACGGCACCTTCCAGTCGGCGGCGTCCTTGATCTTGGCCTGGATGCGTTCGTTGGTTTCGTCGAGGGTGACGCGGACGCCCGCGGCCTTGAGCGCGGCGGTCACCTGGTGTGCATAGTCCGCGGTCTTCTCGGAGATGGGGAGGACACGGACCTGCTCGGGCGCGAGCCAGGTGGGGAACGCGCCGGCGAAGTGCTCGATGAGCACGCCGCAGAAGCGCTCCATGCTGCCGAAGGGTGCGCGGTGGATGACGACGGGGCGGTGGGGCTTGTTGTCGGGGCCGATGTACGACAGGTCGAAGCGGATCGCCATGTTGTAATCGACCTGCACAGTGCCGAGCTGCCACTCGCGGCCGATGACATCCTTGACGACGAAGTCGATCTTGGGGCCGTAGAACGCGGCCTCGCCGGGTTCTTTGGTGAAGGGAACGCCGAGGGATTGTGCAGCGGCGAGGCAGGCGGCTTCGGCCTTGTCCCAGCTCTCCTTGGTGCCGGTGTACTTGCCGGAGTCGGGATCGCGCATGCCGACGCGCACGCGGTAGTCCTTCATCCCAAGGACCTTGAAGATGACCTTGACGAGCTCGAGGCAGCCCTGGATCTCGGCGGGGACCTGGTCCTCGGTGCAGAAGAGGTGGGCATCGTCCTGGGTGAAGCCGCGGACGCGGGTCATGCCGTTGAGCTCGCCGGATTGCTCCCAGCGGTAGACGGTGCCGAACTCGGCGAGGCGGACGGGCATGTCGCGGTAGGAGTGCGGGGCGCTGGCGAAGATCTTGGCGTGGTGCGGGCAGTTCATGGGCCTGAGCATGAACCCCTCGATGAGCCTGTCATCGGGCATCACGCGGTCGGGGGTGATGGTCTGGGCGTGGGTGCGCTCGTTGATGCCGGCGGCGAGGCGGGCGGAGACGCCCTCGACGCGGTTCATCATGTCGGCGCAGGAACAGCCTTCGGCCGAGAGTTTTTCGAGGGCCTGGCGCTCGATGATGGGGGCGAACTGCGAGTCTTTGTAGTAAGGGAAGTGGCCGCTGGTCTTGTAGAGGTCCAGCGAGCCGATGTGCGGGGTGAAGACCTCGGTGTAGCCCTGTTTGCGGAGTTCGTTGCCGATGAAGGTCTGGAGTTCCTTGCGGACGATGGAGCCGTTGGGGGTCCAGAGGATGAGCCCCTGGCCGACGGTCTCATCGATGTGAAACAGGCGGAGTTTCTTGCCGATCTCGCGGTGGTCGCGCTCTTTGGCGGCCGCGAGCTGCACGATGTAGGCATCGAGTTCGGCCTGGGATGGGAAGGCGGTGCCGTAGACGCGGGTGAGACGGTCGGAGTTCTCATCGCCGTGCCAGTAGGAGGAAGCGAGGGACATGACTCGGGCGGCGCCGATCTTGCCGGTGGAGGGGACGTGCGGGCCGCGGCAGAGGTCTTCCCAGTTTTTGCCTGGGGAGCCGGTGGCGTAGAAGGAAAGTGGCAGAGTGGCGGAGTGGCCGAGTGACGAAGTGGACGCGGCGGCCAAGGCACGCTCGGCGTTGTCGACCTTGTACTTATTGCCCTCGGAGCGAAGTCGAGCGAGGGCTTCTTGGGGGGGTTGCTCGTAGCGGGAGAATGAGCGGTCTTCCTTGATGATCTCGGCGATGCGGCTGTTGATCTTCTCGAAGTGGTCGCTGCTGAGTTTTTTTCCCTCCGGCACGAA
>ENA-ORBV01003346-ORBV01003346.1-microbial-mat-metagenome-genome-assembly--contig:-NODE-3346-length-32197-cov-7.842902_pt1 | contig 32197 bp, 29 predicted proteins | sample MGYA00237777_ERZ505514 | MGnify/ENA primary metagenome ERZ505514 (study PRJEB26160, sample SAMN06269048) | microbial mat metagenome | isolation source: Oligotrophic lake microbial mat | place... | reverse complement strand
GTACGGGAGTGGGGGCCTCGGGGGCCATGCGGGCAGCTGTGCCGCGGCCGCCGGAGTCTGACCCAACGAGAGGAGAGGCTACCTCCAGAGGAGTAGGGACGACGGGAACCGGCTGATCGGGACGACCCATGTCGTGGACCGACGATGCCGGGCCGCGGTAGGCATCGGGCGCCGGGCGCGCGTTGGCTAAGTGCAGGCGCCGGCCGCATCGAAAGCAACGGTCTTCTTGACGCGCGTTTGAGGTTCCGCAGAATCGGCAGCTAATCATGTTTGGTTTTCGGCGCTCTCCCTAAGCTCCGTTCCCGCAGGCTTGGTTGCGGGCGCTTCCCAGTCCATGCAAGAGTACAGAAGAGACCTTCCGCCGCTTGTATTGTCGTAACACATTTCAAACCCTTTGTCATCAACGACTACTGCGAAAGGCCATCGTCGCACTGGCGGCGGCGATACCGTTGCTCGCGCAATTCAACCCGCGACAGTATCCTTTGCCAGCCGCGCCGGTGGTGCCGCTGGAGCCGAGCCAGAAGATTGAACGCAAACGAAACGATGCTCCGGGGCCGAATGATATTGTCGTGCGAGGCGTGACGCAGGAAGTGCAAGGAGTAAAGCGACTCTTGCGCGGGAGCGTCGAACTCGAGACGACGGACGTGCTGTTGAAGGCGGATGAGATCGACTACGACACGGAGACCGGTGACTCCGAGGCGCGGGGCCATGTGCACTATGAGAATTTCGTGACGGGCGAAATTTTGTCTTGCGATCGAGCGGTGTATAACCTCGAGACGCAAGATGGCAAATTTTACAATGTGCAAGGATCTTCGCCGTCCAAGATCGATGCGCGGCCGGGGATCCTGAGCACGTCGAATCCGTTTATCTTTCAGGGCCGTTGGGCGGAGCGGCTGAAGCAACGTTACATTCTTTACGATGGCTTTATCACGTCCTGCAAATTACCGCGGCCATGGTGGCGGCTAACGGGGCCGAAGTTCGACATTATTCCGGGGGAGCGGGCGATCACGCAGCGATCGTTCTTCAAGGTCGGCAATGTGCCAGTTTTCTACTTCCCTTATTTCTATAAGTCCTTGGCGAAGCAGCCGCGGCGGAGTGGATTTTTGACGCCGCAATTCGGCACGTCATCACGTCTTGGTTTTGTTTATGGGCTGGGTTATTTTTTGGCAATTAATCGAAGTTACGACTTACTTTACAACGGTACTTACTTTACGCAACGCGGCCTGGCGCATACCGTTGATTTTCGCGGGAAGCCGAATGAACGGTCCGACTTCAACGTCAATCTGTGGGGAATCAACGACCGTGGGCGATTGTTGAATGACGGAGTAACCCGGATTAAAGAAGGTGGTTTTAGCATGACGTTTTCGGGCCGCACGGAATTGGGCCGGGGCTGGCAAGCGCGCGGCCAAGGGAACTACTTATCCAGCTTGACATTCCGGCGCGCCTTTACCCAAACCTTTACCGAAGCGATCGCGTCGGAAGTGAAATCGATCGGCATTGTCGACAAGCATTGGTCCAGTTACAGTATTCATGGGGTGGTGGCGGATCTGAAAAATTTTCAGAGCGATGCGCCGGGGGATCGGGTTTCGATCCGCCAGCTACCGCAGGTGGAGTTCGTCGTGCGGGAACGTCCCGTATTTAAGCGGGAGTTGCCGGTGTGGGTGTCGCTTGAAAGCACCGGGGGCTTGGTGCGCCGCAGTCAACCACTGTTTCAAACGCGCGCGTTTGTGGAACGTGTGGATATAAATCCCCGAATCTCCACGCGGTGGCGGTGGAAGGATATTGCGCTGGTGCCGAGCATCGCATTGCGCGGCAGTTACTGGGGATCGAGCCAACCGGATCGGCCGACGCAAGTAACCGGGCGAAATCAGACGCGTTTGGCCAGCGACATCGGGGTCGACTTAGTACTGCCGGCCTTTGAGCGGACGTTCAACGCCCCGCGCTGGGCTGGCAAACGGATGAAACACGTGATCGAGCCGCGAGCGAGTTTCCGCGCGGTTTCCGGGGTGGCGGATTTTGGGCAGATCATCCGGTTCGACGAAATCGAATTGATGAACAATACTCGCGAGGCGGAAGTTTCCGTAGCGAACCGGCTGTTGGTAAAGAGCAAAGATGGCGTCGTGCGCGATTTTCTCAGTTGGACCGTGTGGCAGCGGCGTTACTTCGATCCGACTTTTGGGGGGGCCCTGGTGGATGGCCGGCGCAATGTGGTGGAGAGCCAGATTGGTTTGACTTCTTTCTCCTTCCTGGATGGGCCACGCAATTATTCGCCGGTCGTTTCTTCCCTGCGAATGAACCCGGTGGGGAGCTTAGGCATTGAGTGGCGGACGGACTATGATCCGCGGCGGGCCCAGATCACGAACTCCAGTTTTTCGGCCAACGGGCGCCTCAACGAGGTATTTCTTTCGGTGGGCCACAATCAGGTGCGGAACGGGACGCTTTCGCCGCCGGCGAATCAGTTCACGGGGCTGATTGGCTTGGGCCGGGAGAACCGGCGAGGATGGAACGCGGGCTTTAATGCCATCTATGACTATCGGTTGAAACAGTTGCAGTTTAGTAACTCGCAAGTGACTTATAACTCGGATTGCTGCGGATTGTCGTTTCAATTTCGTCGCTTGGATTACGGGCCGATCCAAGCTAATCAGTACCGATTTGCGTTTGTGATTGCCAATATCGGGTCGATTGGCAATTTGCGGCGGCAAGAGCGCTTCTTTTAGGAACCGATGTGAGAAGGATTGCGGACCAACCCGTGCAGACTTGGCGGCTGCCGTCGCTGCGGGCGGAACACTTTCCGAGTTCGGGACCTTATCCGTGGCTCGATCGTCCGGATGCGCTCGAGAATATTGCAACGCGTTTGGCGGCGAGCGCGATTACAGAGGAAGAAGCCGAGCAATGCCGGCATTGGGTGCAGGACGGTTACGTCATTCTACGCGGGTTGCTAGATGCCGCAACGCTTGAGCCGGTGTGGCGGGCGTATCAAGAGGCTGTTGACCGGGGCCGGATCGTGCTGGAACTCGAAGCGGCCGGTCCGGGTGACCCTTATCCCGGCCGTTACTTGAATCCGCATCGCAAGGTGGGAGCGTTCTGCCGGGTGGCTAAGAGCGCGGCGTTGTTTCGGTGGTTGCGCTTGTTACTAGAGCGGGAGCCCAAGGTGCTGCAGACGATCGCGTCGCACAAGGGTTCGCAGCAGCCGGAGCATTCGGATTCGATCCACATGACCACTTATCCTTTGGGTTACTTGGCGGCGGCGTGGTTCGCGTTCGAAGATATCCATCCGGACAGTGGGCCATTGGTTTATTACCCCGGGAGCCATCGCTGGCCATATGTGTTCAGCCACGATGTGGCGATTTCCGAGGATGAGTTCAAGCGCGAGGGATACAAGAGTTATCAGGTAAAATACGAGCCGAAGATTCGCGAGTTTATTGCGAATTCCGGCATTGAGCCGGCTCACTTTGCGGCGCGCCAGGGTGACGTACTGATTTGGCACGCGAACTTAGTGCATGGCGGGTCGAAGCGTAATGACTTGTCGCACTCGCGCAAGGCATTGGTGACGCATTACTTTGGCCAGGGCGCGTTTGTGTATCACGACTTGGCCGCGACGCGTTCGAAGCATCAGTATGTGAGCACGTGTTTATTGCGGGGTTAGTGTTTCCGCCGGATGGCGGCCCAGCGGCGCGCTACCCAATTGCGGCCGCGCTCACGCCAACCACGCCAACGTTGCGATATCCAGCGCCCAATGGCCGAGATTCGCCAGAGCCCGTAGGCGGCGAAGCGGAGGGCTAACACTTTGGCCTCGCACCAAGCAAACCACGGGAGGGTCACTAACCTAGGCCGGGTAAGCTGATAGATGCGGGCGACTAGGGCGGTGCCCAGCACCTTTGCGGTGATGATGGTGCCGACGCCCAGCGCCGGATGTCCGCCGGAGAGCCAATAGAGGGCCAGGAGCTTAATCGGCGCCAGAGCCAAAGCGGGCAGGGCGAAGATGGCGAGCGCGCCATAGGGGGGCAAGGCGGAAATCAACTGCTCCAGTTGATGAAAGACGGGGAGTTTTCCCAAAAGTGCGAAGATCCTGGCCAAGCGCCAGAGCAGTTCTTCCACCAGGAAGAAGAGTGCGGCGATGGCCAGCAGAACGGGGGTGATTAGCCGTTTGGCCCAACGCCGCATGGACTTATTTTACGGCCAGAATGGCATCGACCGGAGAGCCCGTGCGACGGCCTTCGACGCTCGAGAAGCCCGCCGTGAGGAGTATCTTGCGATACTCGGGCAACGAACGCTCCTGCCCTTCGGTGCAGAGCAACATATTCACCGATTGTAAGTTCGCCGGCAGGGGACCCTGCTTATCGTCGTGGAGTAACTTCTCGGCAATCAACAGAGCACCGCCAGCAGGGAGGGCAGCGTAGATCTTCATGAGTAGAAAGTAAATCTTTTCTTCGGTCCAATCATGCAAAATGCGGCCAAGGGAGTAAAGATCGGCGGGAGGCAAGGGGTCGGTAAAGAAATCGCCGGCATGAAGTTTTACGCGGGGATGTGGGTATTCCATGGCAAAGGAAATCACGCGGGGCAGTTCGAATAAGATGCCTTGTAACTTGGGATAACGATCGCAAGCGGCGGCGACTAGGTGGCCGGTGGCGCCGCCTAAGTCGCAGAGAGTTTCGTGATGAGAAAGGTCAAAGGCTTCCACTACCCGGGGAGAGCTCATCATGCCGAAGCCATGCATGCCGCCAAGGAAGGTGCGCATGGCTTCGTCGGTTTTGAAGAAGCTACTGAAGATGGGCCCTTCGAGGTTGAAGGTTTGGGGCCAGCGGTGGGTGCCTTCGCGCACGGCGTCTTCGAGGTTAGCCCAGAGGCGAAAGAGGATGTCATTTGAGTATCGGACGTAGCCGTTCATGGAGCGGGGGCTCGAGCGGACGAGATACTCATTGGTGGCCGAGGCATTGGTATATGCGCCATCGGCCGGATCAAGAAGGTTCATCGCGACGAGGGTATCGAGCAGGCGGGTTAAGGCTCCGGGGTGCAACTGCATCTCGGCGGCCAGTGTTTCGGCGGTGGCGGATTGGTGGGCCAGGCGTTCAAAGATGCCTAGTGCCTCGGCGGCGAACATCACCTTGGAGCGGCGAAAGGCGTCAAGCAGTTCGAGGATGGGGTTGGGGCTGGGAGCGGAAGTGGTCATGACCGTCAGGAGTTACCAGACCTCCATTGTAGGTGACGCGCCCGACTTTGCCGGACGTAACTTTTCCCACGCCGCGCATGCCTCGCGGGGGCTTGACAGAGGCGGGGAGGGTGAAGAGCAACTCGTAGTCCTCGCCGCGGTGAAAGCCTTCTTCCATCGAAGCGCCGCGGGCGAGGGGAATGGCGTGTAGTTCGGCGGAGACTCGGGAAGCGAGGGCGAGGCGGTGAAGGTCGAGCGAGAGGCCATCGCTTAAGTCCATGCAGGAGGTGGCGCCGAGGGCGCGCAGTTGGCGGCCGAGGGCGAGACGGGGGATGAAGCGCCATTTGCCGCGGCCCAGGGGCCCGGAGACATAGATGACATCGCCATGGCGGGCGCCATCGCGGCGGAGGGCCTGGCCGGTCGGCACCGTGCCGCAGACCATGACGTCGGCGGTGAGCACGGGGGCGCGGGAGAAGTCGCCGCCGACGATCTCGGTTTTGTAACGGGCCGCGAGACCCAACAGGCCGCGGTAGAATGCGGCGACCCAACGTTCGGTGGCCCAGGGCGGCAAGGCCAAGGCGACGGTGGCCCAACGAGGGTCGCCGCCCATGGCCGCAATGTCAGAGAGGGACCGGGCGAGGGCGCGGTAGCCGATGTCGGCGGCGGTGCGCTCGGTGCGGCGGAAGTGGACGTCTTCCACCAAAAGGTCAGTGGTAAAAAGGAGGTCTTCGTCGCCGTGGCGGACGATGGCGCAGTCGTCCCCGATGCGGGGCAGGCGCTTGGTAAGCGCGGCGACCAAGGAGAGCTCAGTCATGGAAGACGAGGCCTGAGGGCAGGTCCTCTCCGTAAACGCGGCCGAGGGAAGCGAGATCACGCGAGGCGCCGCCGGCGAGCAGGGCTTGCAGAGCTGCGGCGTCCTTGTGCCTGGCGACGGTTTGGCGGGCCAATTCAAAGGTGGAAGCGGTCACGTCGCGCGCGGTATCGCCGGTGGATTGGGCCATCTGGGCGACGGCTTCGGCAGCGCCTTCTACGCTGGCCAGAGTCGATACCCAGCGCTCGATCGTGCTAGGTAGGACGACCAGGTTCTGGGGCCCATTGAAGAGCTGGCGGGCGCCGAGACGAGCGAGGCACCAGAAGTCGGAAGGCGTGTGGTCCTTGGCCTTGACGAGCTTAAGCAAGGCTTCGCCGAGCTCGGTTTTGGTGCCGACGGGCAGGAGTTCGAGGGAACTCGAGGTGCGCCACATTTCGCGCCGGAGGGAGGTATTGATGCGCGGGGGACGGGTATTGCCGCGCGGCAAAAGAAACGACGACAGCCGCTGGTAGACGTCGGTTTGTTGATTGCGGTTGAGACCGCCGGCGACGCGGCCCCAAAAGATCCACCATTCGATTTCGTTCTGGACCTGGCTGGGAAAGGCGAGTCCGGCGGCATAGACGCGACGCGCCTGTTCGATGCGGAGGTCGTCGCCAGGGGCGCCGAAGCCGGGGCGCAGACAGAAGCCGGCCAGGCTGAGCCAGCGGAACTCATGGGCGGCGGAGAGCGTGCGCTGCTCGCCGCATTGCAGGAAGACGTCGGCGAGGCGGCGCAAGGTGCTGAGCGGCCAGGATCCGCGGCCGAGGCCGATGGCCTGTTCTAACTTACCCGGCAACTCTTCGGGCGGGAAGGCGCGGGCGAAGCAATCGGTGATCAGCTTTTCGGCGGCTGCCACGGCTTCGTCGCTGATAACGGTGGCGGCGCGGGGTTGGCCGACAGAATTGAGGCCGGCGCGGCGAAGCTGAAATTCGAGCTTCCAGCGGTGCTCGCTGATCTTGGAGTCGGCGAATAACTCGAGGGTGCCGAGAGCCGTCAAGTTGGCGGTAAGTTGGATCGGGACTAAACGCTCTTCGGTGGGCTTGCCGAAGCGAATGACGGCATCGAGCGGCGCGTGCTGATTGAACTCGGGCTCAACGGCGATTAACTGCCCGGGGGTATCATCGACGCGAGTAAGTGAACTATAGAGACGGAAACTGACTGGTTTATTGGCGATGAGGCGGAGGCCTTCGCCGGGCGGATCAATGGTGGTGGTGGAGCCTTCTTCGGCGCCGCGGGGCACTAAGGTAACGGCGCGGGCCGAGTCGAGGCCAATGTAGTAACTACGGGGTAAGCCGCCGCGAACTAAGATACCTTGGCCGGTGGCGCGGACGTTGGCATAGTAAGCGGCACCGATGGCAACGGCTAAGTCGAGGTCATGATTCTCGAGCAAAAGCGGCTTTTGGCCGTACCATTTCTCGAGAACATCGGCGACGCGCTCGCGCAGGATGGAGGGGATGAAGAAGCCGCCATTGAAGAGGATGGCATCGGGCCGGATATCGCCGGCTTGGGCCAGGAAAGCGGCCAAGTGCTTGGTGATGGCAGGGTCGCTTTCGTAAGGCAAGCCGGCCTCGCGAAAGAGGCTGCGCTTGTCGTCGGCGGGGCGCTCGGTTAGATCGCAGAAAGGCAGAAAGCCTTCGAGGGCTAACTCGAGCGCTTCCTCGCGAGTAATTTCGGCCTTGAGTGTGCCGCCAATCAGAGACGAGCCACCTCCTAGGACCGTAACATCGAGTTTCTCTAGCGCAGCTTCGCTGAGTAACCGTTCTTTGGCGGCGCCGCAAGCGCGACGAAGACCGCTGCGCTGACGCAGAGATAACTGGGTATTTAATTTACTCTCCACCAACCAGGCGAGAGTAAGGTCGAGGTTATCGCCGCCCAGGAGTAAGTGCTTGCCGACGGCGGTACGGGTGAAGTCGACACGGTCGCCTTCGCGGTTGACGCGGATGAGGGTGAAGTCCGAAGTGCCGCCGCCGACGTCGCAGACGAGGACGTGCATACCGTCACGGAGTTGCTTTTGGCTCTGGGTGAGGTGGTTGGCGATCCAGGAATAGAAGGCGGCGGCGGGCTCTTCGATCAGGGTCAGATTTTCGAGGCCCGCTTCCTTGGCGGCCATCACGGTGAGCGCGCGGGCCTCTTCGTCGAAGCTGGCGGGAACGGTAAGAACGATAGACTGCTGGGCTAACGGCATGGTGGGGTGCTTAGCATCCCAGGTTTGCCGGAGGTGCGCCAGATAGCGGGAGGAAGCCTCGACGGGCGACATCAAGCGGCCGGCCTCCTGCGCGTCCCAGGGCAGGATCTTGGCGGTGCGATCGACCTGGCCATTCGACAGCCAGCTTTTGGCGGCGTAAATCGATTTGGTGGGCACGAGGGCCCCCTGTTCGCGCGCGTAGGCGCCGATGACGACCTCGCTGTCAGCGAAGAGAAAGGAGGGCAAGGTGCGACGGCACTCCGTGCGGCCCGGGGCGACCGGCTGCGGAATATCCAGGGTGTGGATGACCGGGTAGTCATCGGACTCGCGAGGGTCAGTATAGGCCAGGGCCGAGTTGGTGGTGCCGAGATCGATCCCGACGTTGATGGTGGAGGACATGCTCTCCGCTTATTCTCCCAGACTGGAGCGCGGACTAGGGGCTCCGAATTCCTGTATAATCTTCTTAGGAGGTGGACTTTCCATCTAGGAATCGTCCAATACCGGTTGCCCTTGAAGATGTCAGTCCCCCTGCGGTGTTTTTTCGGCTGGGCGGGCAATATACTTTACCCAGGCGATTGCCGGGTTTGTGAGGCGCCGCTTACCACCCTCACTCGCGTCCCCGTTTGCGATACTTGCTTGGCCGCCAGCCACCCCTTTGAGGCGGAGATCTATTGCGTCCAGTGCCGCACTCCTTTCCTGAGCCGGGCGGTTCTCGATCAACAAGGTTGCTGCAGCCTATGCCGACTGGGGGCGCGCGGTTTCGATGCGGCCTACAGTAGCGGCGAATACGACGGCCCGCTGCGCAAGCTGATCCATCTATTCAAGTACCAGGGAGTCTATTCGCTGGAGCGCACGCTGGTGGATCGGCTGAGCGACGCCCTGCCTCGCGATCAACTTTTTGACCTGCTGGTGCCGGTGCCGATGCACTGGTGGCGCCGCCTCTTGCGCGGGCGTAACCACGCCGAAAACTTAGCCCGAGCACTGGCGAAGCGGACAGGGATCGCTTTTTCGAATCCCGTGCGCCGGAAGAAATTGACGAAGGCGCAGGCGCAGGTGAGCCGAGCCCAACGGCGGCGCAATGTGCAGGGCGTTTTTGCGGTGCGCCCGGCCGCTGAGGTAAAGGGTAAACGAATTTTGCTGGTGGATGACGTGCTGACCACCGGGTCGACTGCGGCGGCCTGCGCCGCCGCGCTGAAGAGAGCGGGCGCCGCGCATGTGGCGGTGATTACGATTGCCCGCGTCGATCGGCGGGCTTGGGTAGAGCCATTAATGAAACCACGAGGCCGGGCAGCAACGGCGTCGTAAAGAGTAAGTCCAGGTTAGAGGTGAAAAAGGAATATGAAGTCGATCGCGCAAACGATTAAACACGACCGATTCCAGGACCCTGATCGCTTGCACCGTCCGGTGCTCGTCCTGAATGCTAGCTACGAACCGATTAATATTTGTGCCGCGCGTCGAGCCATTGTCCTGTTGATCAAAGGTGTGGCGGCGGCGGAAGAGCATGCGCACCACCAAGTGAATTCGAACCGCGCCACGTTGAACCTGCCCACAGTAATCCGGCTGCTGGAATACCGGCGCATCCCGCACCAGTCGCGGGCGTTGTCACGCAAGAATATTCTGATGCGCGATCGCTACACGTGCCAATACTGCCAGCGGGTGACGCCTTCGGGCGAGTTGACGCTCGACCATGTAATCCCACGTTCGCGCGCCGGCGAGACGACTTGGGAAAACCTGGTGGCGTGCTGCCATCCCTGCAACAATCGCAAGGGCAACCGGACGCCCGAAGAGGCCGGATTTAAGCTTCAGCGCGCGCCACGGCCCTTTTCGTTGCATACCAGCCGCCATTTGATGCGTTTGCTCGGCAAGAGCGACGATCAGTGGCGGAAGTATTTGTTCTATTAAGCTATTATTACTTCGGAAATACCACGTCAGTGGCCAAATTCACAGGTCTTGTGTTTACCATTCGTTAGCGGGGAAACAAAAAGGGGCGGCAAAACTTGCCGCCCCTTTTTCCCAGCGCAAAAATTAGGGATCACTTTAACGCCCAAACTGTAATTGGGCACGATCGCCCAAACCGCTGATGATGGTGCGGTCGAGGGAAGTCAAGGGCATCCTGGTTTGTGAATTATTCACGGCGGCTTTACCTGGCGGTTTGGTGCGAGTGTCTTCTTGAGGGCCGTAAAGTACAATTGGCGCCCCAAATACAAGGTCCCGGGAGATATAGCGCGGCCACTAGCGGTAGTTCGCCGCCTGGGTCTCAAATAGTTTTGCATAAACTCCGCCAGCGGCCACCAAATCGTCATGCGTGCCGTCCTCTGTAATTACGCCGTTCGCGAGCACCACGATCCGCCCCGCCATGCGCACTGTCGAGAACCGGTGTGAGATCAGAATCGAGGTTCGGCCACGCGTCAGTTCATGAAAATCGTTCAGTACTTCGGCCTCGGCTATTGCGTCCAAGGCGGATGTCGGTTCATCGAGCACCAGAATCTGGGCGTCCCTCAGATATGTCCGCGCTAATGCGATCCGTTGCCATTGGCCGCCCGAAAGATCTACCCCGCCCTGGAACCGGTTACCTAACATTTGCTCCAGTCCTGCGGCCAATCCCGTGACGATTTCATCGGCGCGGCTCCGCTTTGCGGCATCCCAAAGAGCGTTATCGTCGTTCATCCGCTCAATGCGCCCGAATCCGATGTTGCTTCGGACCGGCATGTCGTAACGGGCAAAGTCCTGAAACAGGATGCCGATCTCCCGCCGAAGTTCGTCTACGCGGAATTCCCGCAGATTAATGCCATCGAGCAGGATGGCGCCTTCGGTTGGATCGTACAGCCGCGTAAGAAGCTTCACGAGAGTCGTCTTGCCTTCGCCGTTTTCGCCTACCAGCGCGACCGTTTCTCCAACCCCAATCCGAAAGTTCAGGCGATTGAGTATGCGACGGTCAGACCCGGGGTAGGAAAACGACACATCCCTGAACTCGATAGCTTGCAGCATTGGACGTGGCGGCGGCACCGCGCCCGGGCGATTCTCCATCTTTGGCCGCACTTTGAGGAATGACACCAAGTCCGTCAAGAATAAAGCATGTTCGGAAAGCGTCGAGAACAGAGAGAACAGCGCGCGCAACTCGCCGTTGGCGCCGGCGATGGAACCGGCCAGAAAGGTCAACGTACCGATGCTGATGCGCCCCTGGATCGCCTCGAACACCAAGTGGATGTACCCGCCGTAGTAACCGGCAGAACCCAGAATTAGGAGAAGGGTGCCCCATCCCAAGCGTTTGCGCATCAATTGTGTAGTGTGGCCAATCACCTTCTGCGACAGGCTCAGATAGTCGTCGTGCAGTTGGCCGCCGAGGGAAAACGCCTTCACTTCTTTGGCGTGTTCGCGGCTCGTGCCGAGAAGCCGCAGGTAATCCAGCTCACGGCGGGTCGGCGTCAGCTCGTGCGCCAAAGAGTAGCCAAGTAGAGCGAAGTGGCTCTCTGCAAGGAATGTTGGTAAGACGCACCCGAACAGGAGTAAAAACAACCAGGGCGAATACCAGATCACTCCGGCGGCAAGCGATACCAAGACAATTGACCGCTGCAGCAACGTTCCCATGGCGCTGAGAACCGCGACCCGGTCGGTCGCCTGCACCCGTGCACGTTCCAGCTTGTCGTAGAAAGTAGCATCTTCAAAGTAGGATAAGTCGAGGCGGGCGCAATGGTCGATCACGCGCAAACTGATGTTCTTGGTAAACTCGTCCGCGAGCCGCGAATCGAAATAGTCAATAAGTGGGCTTAACGCCAATCCAATTGAGGCAATCATCACCTCCGCCAGCAGAAGGGGCCAGATGTCTGCGGGCTGCCCATGATTCGTTCGAAGCTCGATCACCGCGTCGAGGATGTATTTAGTCACGGCGAGAAGAGCGACGGGAACGAGCGCCGTTAAGGCGCGCACCAAAAGACTGCCGATTACCAAAGGCTTTGACGATTGCCAAACCAATTGTCCTACCTGGGGTAGCTGCTTGATGGCAGCCAGCCGGTCCGCCCAAGGCAGCTTCGCTTTTGATTCCATGGTGTGGCCAAGTCTCCTTCCCCCTCCGGTGCGCCTTGCAATTCGGCTGCTAGGCTGGCCTGTGGCGGCAAACAGTTTCGAATCTCAATCCGTCACTTGGCTTGCGAAAATTCGTTGAAATAGCGTGGCTTCCTTTTGCTCCCGTAGCCTCGCCTCAGCAAACCCGCCCTCAACACCGGATATTTCTAGTTGGCGTTGACAGTACTTAGTGAAGAGGCCACCACTCGCCAGATCGTATTGCCGACATCGTCGGCGACCAGCAGGGCGCCGCGTTTGTCAACGATGACCCCCACCGGGCGTCCCATGGCATCGCCATTGTCCTGGACGAAACCGGTTAAGACATCAATCGGCGGGCCGGAAGGCACGCCTTTACTAAATGGAACAAAGATTACTTTGTAACCGCTACGCGGCTCGCGGTTCCACGATCCGTGCTGTCCGACAAACATGCCATGGCTGAACGGAGCGGGTAGATTCGTCCCCAGGGACGACGCAAGACCCAGCGACGCCGTGTGCGCTCCCAACGCGTAGTCGGGCACAACTGCGGACGCAATCAAATCAGGCCGCTGAGGCGTTACCCGGGGATCAGTGTGAGAACCGTAATAACTGTACGGCCATCCGTAGAAGGCGCCCTTTCTCACCGCCGTCATATAGTCCGGCACCAGATCGCCACCCAGTTCGTCGCGCTCGTTCACGGCTACCCAAAGTGCGCCATCCGGATCGAACGCCATTCCCACCGGATTTCTTAGGCCCGATGCGAAAATACGATGCTCGCGTGTAGATAGATCAATCGACCATACTGCCGCGCGCCCTTCTTCCACCGATAAACCATTTTCCGCAGCGTTACTATTCGAACCGATGCTCGCATAGAGCGTCAGGCCATCCGGGCTCGCGACAATATTTTTTGTCCAGTGATGGTTTAGCGGACCGCCAGGCAATTCGACCACCCGGGCGGAAGGTGCGGTAATCCGCATCTCGCCCTCCACGTAGGGAAAACTGACCACTGCGTCAGTATTCGCGACATAAAAGGTGTTACCCACCAGCACCATGCCAAATGGAGAGTTCAAGTTGTCTAAAAACACAGAGCGCGTTTCGGCGATGCCGTCACCGTCGGCATCGCGCAAGAGAGTGATACGATTCGCGCTCGGGACGGCCCCGCCTGCCTTTTTTTGATAACGTTTGAAGAACCAGCCTTTGATGCCTTTCGCGTCCTCAGGACGTGCTGGCGCGTTGGTTTCGGCTACCAGCACGTCGCCGTTGGGTAGGACATAAAGCCAGCGCGGATGTTCCAATCCACTGGCAAACGCCCCCACGGTTGTTCCGGCTGCTGACGTGGGATGCGCGCCGGGTTGCCAGCCTTTCGCCGTAACCACGTTAACGGTCGGCACCATTGACCGGCTAATTGGCGGAAGTTGCGGGTGAGGCCCAAACCCTGTAGAGAGAGGAAGCTTTGAATTGCGCCCACAACCGGTCGTGTTAAAGATAGCCGCTGCGATGGCACTAAGTGGAATAAGGAACTTAAAACTAAACATAATTCTCGCGTTACCTCTGTTTAGGCTTCGGTGACTACCTGTTTCATTACTTATCATGACGACGCAGCTTCTCCCCCTCGCTCTCGCCAGGTGACCAGGTTTTATCGCGATTAAGTCCCAGCTCTTGCTGGACAGCCGGCGAAGAACCCTCGGGCGGAACGCCGGCCCGCATGCGGGCATCTCTCCACAAGAGTTGGGCATCCCGCAGCAGATGTCCGGGTGGCCGATACCCGAACGCACGATACGGGCCGGGTTGCACTTTGCCCTTTTCCCCAACAAAGGCAGCGAATGCATCGGTCCACTGATCGAAGGCGGCGAGAACGGTATCGTCTTGCACCATATGCTCGGCCTGGTTGTCGCTGTACTTTTGCCCTCGGCCGAACTCACAATAGGTCCAGAGGTGATCGGGAACTTCAACCCCTCCGTATCGGCATTGCCAAGCTAGGGGCGCGTAACTGTCGCGCATGTTTTCAAAAGGCTCAGCTCGCGGGTCGAAGTAGCTTTTGTGTTTCAGGACAGACGGGCGTCCTTCTGGATCGAGTTCGTCGCCACCTCCATCGCCGTAACAAAAGAACGCGGCCGTGCGACCCTCTAGATGGTTCTGGCTCAACTCCGCCCATTCGGCTGAGTGTTCTAGAGCCATAGCTTTTTCAGGGTCTTTGTGAGCGATTAGATCTTCGCGCGGATTACCGCCGTTCATGCACACCAAGCGATCGAACATCAGTTTCAGATTGCTCGACGGAGCATACCAGTTCACGGGTCCGATGATGGCCCACGCGTCAGCCAGATCGAGCCGTGCGTAAAGATCGAGATTCCACATCAGGTCCGGCTCCATTTTGCTACTCTTCTGGTAACAGTTGCACGGCCACACACAGAGGGCCATGGAAGTGGACACACATGCATTGCAACTCCGAATTTGCTCTCGGCCGTAAACATTGCCCAAGTCCTCGTAATCGATTTCCCAGTTCGCCGGCAGATGGTCGGCCATGCGTAGCATCAGCGTTCTCGATTTTGAATCGACACCAGGGCAATTATATTGCCGACGTTCAGATCCTGAGATAATCAATATCCGGAAAGGCCTCTGATCCAAGGCCAAGTTACCGCTTTCGTCGTTGGGGCGCATGGGTTGAGAAAGCTCCGATAGGTGGTCGCAGTGTTAAGCAGGATTTATGGAGAAGGGGGAAGATAATCCCCCTCCTTTGACGAGTTTCAATGGTAGGAACTTCTGGTTGGCTCAGATAAGGCCTTCGGAAGCACCGGCCTACCTTTAAGCCTTCTTCTTTGGCGTTTTTGCTGCTTTCTCGAAAGCCCCCTTTTCCGGTGCACCGGGGCTCCCCGGTTCCCTCATCTTTTCGCCCGAACCCTGAGCGATTCGTGTCTTCTTCGCCGCGATATTCGCGTAGAGTCCCTTTTTTGCCGGCTTAGTTGCCATATTTAGTTCCTTTGCAATTCGGAGGCCGCTCGGCGAGCTTCGCGCATAGGGCGCTTGCCCCCTTCGCTCCGCGGAGGAAACCGTTCGCACCGTGGTTTGGGAGTCTGTATTCAAGGCAAGATGCTCGCGGGAACCCTTTAGACCGATGGCCATTCACTTGCAAGCTGCTGAACCATAGAAGCTGTCAATTGCCAACCGAAGGAGGACGGCGTCAGGAAGGCAACTACGCTATAGTTAAGGGCGTTGAGGAAGTGGTGCAGGGTTCTTGTCGTCTCCCCTGCTTCACGGGCGGGCAATTCATGGCGGACGAAGCCGCAAGGATTGCTCCTGAGAGAAGCTTAGATCGCATCGTGCAATCGAAGGTCAACCCTAGCATGCGGGCACGTGAAAGCGTGTGTGACAGCCTTAGTGGTCCGACACGTTGACCCTCAACGCCCGAAGACAATTCCTGCTCGATGCCATACTTACGCTTCATTACCGCCATCCCACTAAATGTCTATGCTGGGAGTGGTTGTTTCGTCGGAATTCGAACCCTTATGCAAGGACTCCGCGATTTGGCCGTCGAAATCCAACTAGCGACGCCCAATCTTTCCTTCTCTCCCTTCACGGCCAGCCGCCTTCTTTTCAACGAAACGCTCCAGAGAAGCGGGTCTCGAGTCGAGGCAACGGTCGGTTTCGATCTTGACGGGTATCGGCTGGCCGGTCACGGCGGCGCGCCGCACATCGCGGCAATAAAGGGCGTGCTTGGAGACGCCGTTCGATTTGAGAAAGGATTTACGCGAGCCAGCATGGCGGCACAGGCGCGGCTTGAAATGCTGCATGCGCGCCGGGCGGACCGTGTCATTACAATCAGCCGTTATTGCGCGGAGCGTATAGAAGAGTTATATGGCGTGCGCAACGCGGTCGTGGTCCCAGAGTTGATCGATCTGGTCAGTTGGCAACGGCTTTTGCAGGCGAATCCGGCACCCTTGGCGACGGGGAGATTTACGGTTCTCTGTGTGTGCCGCTTCTATCCAAGAAAGCGGGTGGAATTGCTGCTGCAAGCCGCGGCGTTGCTCGTAAGCCGGATGCCCGAGTTGGAAGTGCGGATTGTGGGGGGCGGGCCCGACGCTGAACGCCTTTACCGACTGACAAGAGAATTGCATCTGGAAGGCACCGTCCACTGGGTCGGCAATGCCACTGCTGACGCGCTGGCGAGCGAATACAACCAAGCAGATGTATTCTGCTTACCGAGTGTCCAGGAAGGGTTCGGGATTGTTTTCTTGGAAGCAATGGCCGCGGGGAAACCGATCATCGCTGCAAGGGCGGCGGCGGTTCCCGAGGTGGTGCAGCATGGTTTGCTTGTGGAGCCGGACAATAGCGAATCGCTCGCCGAGGCGATTGCCGCAGTTTACGCCGACTCGGAACTGCGCCACCGCTTGGGCGCAGCTGGGAAAATTCATGTACAACAATTTGAAATGACGCGAGTAGCAGCACAGTTCCTTCGGGCGTGCGTCACTAATCTAATTTAGAACCGATGCCGATGCAAATTCTGCATCCGCCCACCGGCAATATTTTCGCGGTAGCGAAAGTGGAAGGGCTAGCGCTCGAAAGTGCAAGGTGCCTCGTTTCGGCGACGACATCCGCCACCCTCCCACATCGATTGCATGCCCGGCCCTCGCGTCGGCCTCTGACGGGCGCTGTCCATTCTTTATCCCTGCTTTTGAGGTTTCTACCGCTCGCTCCGGAGATGAGCTGGCGTTTGTGGACTTTGAGTTGCCTGAGATACCGCATGGCAAGACTGAAAAAACATTCGGCGGATTCGCATGAGTCGGCGCAGGCGGTTGGACTCCGATACGTGAGTCCAGACACGTTGGGTATCACCCGACGCGGCAAACGCTTTTTTCGACCCGAGGGCCGTGAGCTCAAGGACCCCTTAGATCTAGCGAGGATTAAGTCTCTCGTTATTCCGCCGGCGTGGAAAAGAGTGTGGATTTGCCCGCTCGCGAAGGGACATTTGCAAGCGATTGGTTACGATCAGAGGGGGCGGCGGCAATACCGGTATCATCCTGCCTTCCGCCAAGTGCGAGACATCACGAAATTCGCGAGAATGGTAGCCTTCGGGAAAGCTTTGCCGGAAATCCGGCGAAGGGTTGAGAAGGATTTAGAACTTCGAGGCATTCCGCCGCAGAAGCTGCTGGCCGCCCTGGTACGGTTACTCGAAGAAACCTCGATTCGCGTTGGCGGCGAGGAGTATGCACGGGCTAATGATTCCTTCGGCCTTACCACTTTGAATCACGGGCATGTGCATTTGGCCGGAGCGAAGGTGAGCTTTGACTTTAAAGGCAAGAGCGGCGTGGCGCATTGCATTGAAGTGCGGAGCCGGCGGCTTGCGAAGATCGTGCGCGATTGCCATGAACTTCCTGGCCAGGATCTGTTCCAGTACATCGACGAGGAGGATCATCCGGTAAAAATTCGTTCTGAGGATGTGAACGCATATATCCGAGAGATCGCCGGCTCCGATTTCTCGGCCAAGGACTTCCGCACCTGGAATGGAACACGCGAGGCGATGAAAGCATTTCGTGCGTTGGGCCCGGCCGACTCAGAAACCGCAGCAAAGAAGAATGTGGTGGAAGCCGTGAAGCAGGTGGCGGCGATTTTAGGCAACCGCCCGGCGACTTGCAGGAAGTACTACATCCATCCTGCAATTACTGAAGCTTATCTGAGCGGTGTGGCGCTGGGAAAGGGCACCGGTGCGCATTGTCGAAAAGTTAGCGCGGACGGGTTCAGCCAGGAAGAGAAGGATTTGCTGCACATGATCTCAAGCTACACGCCGACCGCACCGCGATGCATAACCGGTAAGTCGGGGCATCGTCGGGGTGCTGCGGCTTAGGATATATGTTGCCGGGAACAATATTTTCCAACCTCCACACACGCAAAGTTTGCCAAGCTCCGAAATGCGGTGGGCTTCAACCCTACCGCATTTTCAGCGTCCGCGGATGAAAGTTCCGGGTACAGCGTTTCTATGAAAATTGACACAATAGAGACGAAGGCAACCGCTTACTTATTTGCCATCACCCGGCCACCACCGGTCCGCAGGCTAGCTAGGCCTTAATTTCTCCGAGTTGCTTCGTCGCAATGCCGACGGGACGGTCTATCGGAATGCCGGCGCAAGCGAGCAGGGTGGTCAGCAGGTCTCCCTGATTTCCCTTGCTATCCGGCAGGAAAAGTCCCGTCTTGAGGGAACCGCCTCCTTTGCCGGCAAGGATGAAAGGAAGATTTTCGCGCCGATGCTGATTTCCATCCTCCAGGCCCGATCCCCACATCATGATGCAGTTGTCGAGCAAGGTGCCGCCGGCTTCCCGCAGGCTGTGCAGCTTCTTCACCATGTAGGCGAACTGCGCGATGTTGAAGGCCGTGATGGCGGCCACCTTGCGGACCTTTTCCGGGTCGTTCGCGTGATGGGTGTTGGAGTGATGCTGGTCTTTGAATCCGAGTTCTGGATACGACGCCCCGTTGGGTGTTGAGCCGATGTAGGTACTGACACGAGTGGTATCGGTCTGAAACGCCAGTACGTTCAGGTCGCACATCACCTGCATGTACTCGCTCCGCTTATCGCCCTCCGGGATCCTGATCTCGATCGGCGGCGAATCTGTGGTGTGCCGTTTGCTCGGGCGAAGGCCGGCCTTTTCCAAGGCGGCCTCTTTCTGGCGGTATTCGATGCCCGCGATGCGCCGTTCCACGGAGCGGACGCTGTCCAGGTACTCATCGAGCTTCCGCTGGTCCGAGGTGGGCAAGGTGCGCCGCAGTTCCCGGGCACCGCCCAGCACGATGTCCAATAAGCTTCGATCGAGAGCATTCATCGGCGACGATTCGCGGCCATCGCCGCCCTCCGCCGGTTTGTGGAAGAGGCGATCGAGCACGTTCCTTGGATTGACCTCGGCAGGGACTGCCTGCGTCGGGGAACGGAAGCTGCAGTGCGAATAGTAAGCCTCGTTCAGACCTTCCTGATTCTCCTTCCACGTCTGGGGCATGGTAGCCAGCTCCAACGACGGCAAAGTGGTGAAGGCTCCGACGTGGTTGGCGGCAATCTGATCCGCCGAGATCGAGATATTGATCTCGTTCCGCTTGTCGGCGGCCGGCAACGTCGCCGTGAGCCAGGTGGATAGTTCGAGCGCGTGGGGCGCTCCGTTGAAAGGAGAGATGGGTACGCCGGAAATCCCCTTCATCATCAGACACTGGTCGAGCACCGGACGCAACGATTCGAGCGCCGGCGGCGGCGACGAGAGAAAACTCTCCGCATCTGCTGGCCAGAACTGATCCATGATGACCCCGTGGGGCATATACATGAAGCCCAGCCGCACCGGCGGTTGGTATGTCTTGCCCGGCGGGGTGTCGGCCCAGCCCATAGACTCCATGAGTGGCAGGGCGAGCGAGACGCCCAACCCTTTCAGGCAAGCTCGCCGGTTAATTCTTGCGCTTCTGCTCATGGAAGCCTCCTTGGTTCTTCGATTCGCCGGTGCGTAAAGGGGTAACTCGTAATAACCCCGTTGATGATGGCCCGCATGCGGTACCCATCGGCGGCGATGTCATCCATCAAGTGATCCACCACGATTTCGTCATAGCCTTCCAACCTGCGGCCGAGGGCGTAGGCCAGCAGTTTCTCCATCAGGTTGCGGGTAAGGTCGCCGGTGCGTGCGGCGATAATGGCTTTCAGATCTTTGGGGCTCGAAAAGCGTTTTGCGCCCGGAAGCTCGCCCGCCGCGTTGATCGGCGCGCCATTGTTTTCGAGGTTACGCCATCGCCCGATCGCATCGAAGTTCTCCAAACCGAAACCGATCGGGTCCAGCACCTGATGGCAACTGGCGCAAACGGGATTGGTGCGATGCAGCTCGGTGCGCTGGCGCAGTGTCAGATTAGTGACCGTTGCCTGGTCCTGTTGATCGAGGGCCGGCACGTTGGGCGGGGCAGGTGGCACATGTTCCCCGAGGAGTTGTTCGAGCACCCACACGCCACGCTTGACCGGGCTGGTGCGGTTGGGGAAAGAGGTTGCGGCGAGAACGCCCGGCATTCCGAGTACTCCGCCACGATTGCCATCTGTCAGCCGGACCCGCCGCATGGCGGGTCCCTTGACGGTTTTTTCGAGGCCGTAAATCGGAGCCAGGGTTGCATTGAGATACGTGTAATCGCCATCGGCGAAACGGATGACGCTCTGGTTTTCCCGCACGATGCTTTCGAAAAAGAGGCGCGTTTCCTCGTACATGGCCTGGCGCAATTCGGCGGTCATTTGCGGAAAGATCGCAGAATCGAAGACTTGCCGCTTCAAACCGCCGACGCCCAGCCACTGTGCGCCGAAACTGTCAAACAAGGCGCGGGATCGGCGATCGTCCAGCAGGCGTTTAGCCTGCGCCTTCAGAACCGCCGGCTCATGCAGCATTCCTTTATCGGCGACCGCCCTCAGCTCGTCGTCGGGCATAGTGGCCCATAACAAATAAGACAAACGCGAAGCGAGTTGATGGTCGTCCAGCGGAACGATCCGGGTGTTTGACGCGGCTTCGCCCGCCGGCGTGATAAACAGGCCCGGCGTGATCAACAAGTTCGGAGTGATAAACAGGAACTGAGGAGATACGAGGATGGCCTTCAGCATGAAGTGAAGCGCCTGCGGGTAGGCGAGGCGGTTACGCCTTCCCAGTTCGAATGCCTCGACCAGGACGTCCAGCTCCGCCTCAGCCGGCGGCCGGCGGTAGGCCTTCTTCGCCAGAGACCGGGCGACTTGCCGTGCCGCTTCCCGGGGGTTCGCTTTGGGTGCGGCAGCTTCGCCGAAGAGCCGCTTTTGGATTCTGGTCGGCGGGGCGCCTTCCGGAGCGATAATCTGGCGCAACACCTTGTCAGCGATCGCCAGATACTGCTCCATTTGGAGGGGTGAGAGCGAATTGAGATAGCCCTCGCCGCTGACTTCATCGGGCAGTCCATCGACAATGGACGGATCGACGCCGAAGAGATCCCGCAGCGTGTTACCGTACTCGGTCTTGGTTAAGCGCCGGATGACGAAACGTCCCGGATCCTTTTGGCTAAGGTACTTCAGCTTTGCCATCCAATCGACGATGATCTGGCGGTCCGCGTCGCTTGGCTGGAGGGCACCTTTGGGCGGCATGCCTTGCGCCTTCACTCTGGCGGCCGATTTCTTCCACTGCTCGGTGAAGGCAGCGTGACCGGGGGCCTTGAGCGCGGGGTCGAAATTGACTCCCGCCTGGGTAGGCCGCCTGTTCTGGTGACAGGGCAGGCAATAGGTTTTGATGAATGGCGTTACGCTGCCCCGAAAGAACGCTTCGGCATCGGCCTTGAGGGCTTCCTGATCCGTGGCCAGCGAGGGGTCAGGCGAGGCCAGGCACAGGATGAGACAGAAGCCCAGCGAGAGGGGGATCTTGGGAATACGACGGATCGCGAAGGAAGCGGCCATTCTTGAGCAGATCTCGCGACCATGCTATCACGGGGGCGGGCGACTGGAGAGTACGACGGCAAGGAATGTCCCTAAACCGACACACCGTTACGGTGCCGCGCCTTCGCGCGGTGGGCTAGGCATGGCGGCAATGCGGGGTGTTGAAGAGGTTGAAGGCCTCCGCGCGGAATTCGAGGCGAGACCGGTCGGTTAGCTTCAAGGCGAAGTTGCGCTGCAGCGAGAGGTCTGTCGAGAGGAAGCCCGGGCCGGTCATGTTATTGAGGCCGACGTTGCCAAACGTAAACTGGAATTGAAATAGGACCATCCACGGGGTGCATCCGGGTGGTGCAGTTTCCCCGAGCCACTGTGGACCCAAGGAGATCCTGAATGAAACGACGCGTACCCTTGCGGGAAAGCGCGGCTGGCCCAAGGCTTTGGTTCGGCATTTCGAGTGAGAATTGCAAGCGAATTTCTGAGACCCGGTAAGCCAACCCGGCCAACCCGGATGCCAGGGCCTGATGCCAGGCCCTGATGCCAAGTGTGGTCCGTGGCGCAGCAGGTAGGGCCATCTGGCAGGATAGAATACTCCTATGCTGCTGCTGATTCTGACGCTGCTCTCCCTCTCGCCGCAACAGGCGCGGCAGCGGCCGTTGGGGTCCACGGTGGTGGTGGATGGCTTCGTCACGGTTCCCTCTGGCGTGTTTCGCTCCTTCCGCCTGGACGAAGGCTTCGTGCTGGGAAACGACATCACCGGGATCTACGTAGCCACGCAGAACCGGGGCTACCGCAGCCTCGGCAGCGCGCTGGAGGTCCGCGGGCAGTTAGCCGACGACCATGGCCTGCTGATTCTGCGCGCCACCGACATCCGGCCAAAGAAGGGCCGAAGCTTGGTGCGGCCGCGGAAGATCGCGCTGGCCCAGGTGGATGAGGCGCACGAAGGGCAATTGGTGCGGCTGGAGGGCGAGGTGGCGCGGGCGCCGGTGAACGACCTGCCCTCCGGGCACAAGCTCGTTCTGAAGGATCCGCAGGGCACGGTGCAGGTGTTTTTTCCAGCGACGGTGGTGCCCGATCTGGCTCTGTTGCGGCCAGGCCAGAGGGTCCGGGTGACGGGCTGGTGTGGGCAGTATGACCAGACCTATGAAGTGGTGGTCCGGACGGCGAAGGATGTTAAGGCACTTCCCTAGGGGGGTGGGGAAGCGGTTGGTCGTGCCAGGATAGCCAAGATGGTGCCAGGGATAAGAGGTACTCAACACAGGTACTTGATCACGGCCGTGTGTCCGCCTGGATGGGCATGCGGACATTGGCTGCTGCGGTGACGCGCCCAGCCCAACGCCGTCATTTTGTGCTCGGGGTCCGTCAAAGTGGCATCGGCGCCTCGCGATACAAGATGCCGTGCGGCATCGGCCTTAGCTTCCCAGGCTGCCCAATGCAGCGCCGTGCCGCCGTTGATAAACCGGTTCACCGGTACTCCTGCGGACAGGATTTCATCGATCACGCGCAAACGGTCGCATATTGCCGCTGCCCGCAGGGCAAAGGCCTTCTCGTTTTCGTCCTCGCAAACTTCGAGCCAGCCCGCTACATCTCCCGCACCCGCCGCTTGCCGGAGCGACAAAATGGGCGAACCGGCCTTCACGAGCAAATCGACAATCTCCACGGCCCCAAACTCGATAGCATGCGCAAGCGCAGTCCCGTTCTTGGCGAAAATGGCAATCCCTTGCGCCTCCAGGCTGGCGCCAGCCTCAACCAACGCTTGGGCTACCTCGAGTTCGTAATAACTGGCGGCCGTCATCAGTGGCGTCTCCTCGGTACCGGGCGCTCCATCGACGGGAGCGCCCGCAGCCAGCAAGATCCGGGTCAAATCCCAGGACCGCGTGTGCCGCACGAAGCCATTAAAACGCGCTTGCGCCAAATAAGAAATTGGCGCACAGGGCCCGATCGCGCAGCCGCCCCACTCGAATTCGCGAGACGCAAGACCAGTATCGGCCTCCAGCAGCCGGCTCAACTCACTGGCTTCCCCCTCATCTAGCGCCCTCCGAAGTATATTCGCATCGGTCATGCCAATAGCCTATCAACAATAATTGTGCGTGCCCGGCACCGCTACCAAGGACGAGCGGGACTGCAGCCGGGCTTCGACCACGGCTTTAGTTAGCTGGCACTTAAACTCCCCTCGAGGCGCCAGTAGAGGTGACCGTCGAGAGCGGTGCCAATCACGAATCGCGTCGTGGCCATGCTCGCGCAGCGCTTTGATTTCCTTCGGGCCAACTCCTATTCCTCAATCTCAACATGCCGCCACGCGGGCTTTCGGCTTTGCGGAAGACGCAAAAATCAGGCATGGTTCAGAAGCGAATCAGTGGAATTTCGAAGCCAAATTCTCATTTAGTTTTCTCGTAGAACGAAATCATGTTGTCGCCCTGCTTCATCTGGCGGAACCGCGTCAGTTCCCCGCCCGCCTCCGGCAGCACCAACCGCACCGAGTGCTGCACCAGTAGCAGCTTACAATCCCCCACCGCCTGCATGGCCGCCGGGTACTCGGCCTCGCGATCGTACGGAGGGTCGAGGAATACGATGTCGGCCGCCTGCTGCGGCAGCACCTTGACCACCGTGCCGCAGATCACCAAACCGCGGTCACTCAGCCGAAGCTTGTCCAGGTTCGCACGCAAGGCCACCAAGGCCCGTGGATGCGTCTCGACAAAGATCGCCCGCTTGGCCCCGCGCGAAAGCGCTTCGATGCCCACCGAGCCTGACCCCGCGTAGCCATCGAAAAAGACGCAGCCCTCCACGCGGTCACCCAGGACGGAGAAGAGTGCCTCGCGCAAACGGTCTGGCGTGGGGCGGGTTTGGTTGCCTTCCGGGGCTACAAGTTGTCGAGAACGAAATTCGCCGGCAATCACGCGCATAGGTTTATCCGACGGTGATCAGTCCGTACCGCCGTTGCCAATTATCGCGAAGATAGGCCAACGTACGCCGCAATTCTTCTTCCGAGGGCGGATGATCCAAAAACGCGATGGCCTCGTTGCGCGCCACTTCCAGCAGGTCCTGATCGCGGATCACATTCCCAAAGCGCAACTCCGGCAAACCGCTTTGCTTGGTGCCGAAGAACTCGCCTGGGCCGCGCAGTTTCAGGTCCACTTCGGCAATGTGGAAGCCGTCGTTCGACGACACCATCGTGCGGATGCGTTCGCGCCCGATGTCGTTCAACTTCGACGTCACCAGCACGCAATGACTTTGGTTACCGCCGCGCCCCACCCGGCCGCGTAGTTGGTGCAGTTGCGCAAGCCCGAAACGCTCGGCTTGCTCAATCACCATCACCGTGGCATTCGGCACGTCGACCCCCACTTCAATCACCGTGGTCGACACCAGGACATTCGTTTCGCCGCGCTTGAACGAATCCATCACGGCTTGCTTCTCGCCTGACGGCAGCTTGCCATGCAACAGGCCCACCTTCAGTTGCGGAAACACAAGGGTCGACAAATGTTCGTGCATCTGCTGCGCCGCTTTCATCGCCGCCGTCTCACTCTCTTCGATCACCGGATAAACCACGTAGGCTTGCCGGCCTTCCTGCACTTGCTGCAGCACGAAGCTCCAGACGAGTTCGACGCCATTGTCCTGCACGTGCCGCGTGATGATCGGCTGCCGGCCGGGCGGCAGTTCGTCGATCACCGACGTGTCGAGGTCGCCGTAGATGGTGAGCGCCAGCGTCCGCGGGATCGGCGTTGCGGTCATCACCAGCACGTCGGGATGCACGCCCTTCTTCATCAGCTTTAAGCGCTGCATCACGCCGAAGCGATGCTGCTCGTCGATGATCGCCAGGCCCAGCCGTTGGAAATCGACATCCTCTTCCATCAACGCGTGCGTGCCCACCGCCAGATTCACCAGGCCCATGGCGAGCATCTCTTTGATCTTCTTCTTCTCGCGCGCCATCATGCTGCCGGTGAGCGGCGCCACCACGTAGCCCAGCGGATCGAGCAGACGCTTCAGGTACAGGTGATGCTGCGTGGCCAGGATCTCCGTGGGCGCCACCAAACAGACCTGGTAGCCATTCTCGATGGCAATAATCGCCGCCTCGGCCGCCACCAGAGTCTTGCCGCTGCCCACGTCCCCTTGCAGCAAGCGCGACATCGGATAGGGCGCCGCCATATCGGCCGCGATCTCGCCCAGTACCTTTTTCTGCGCGCCCGTGGGCCGGAAGGGCAGCATCTGCTTGATCCGCTCCCGCACCTTGTCCGTCAAAGCAAACGCAATGCCATTCGCCTTCCGGGCATTGCGCTTTTTCAGTTGCAAGCCGCATTCCAGCCAGAAGAATTCCTCAAAAATCAGCCGGAAATGGGCCGGCGAACGCGCTGCGTTCAATAAGCGCAGATCGGTCTCCGGCTCCGGAAAATGCAAGCCCCGCAGACTGGTCCAAAGGTCTGGCAGCTTCAGCTTGGTCAGCAAGTGAAAGGGCAGTGGATCGGGCACCGGGGCCAGCGAATCGAGGATATTCCGCATAATCCGCCGGAACAGGCGCGCATTCACCTTCCCGGCGGCTTCGTAAATCGGCACGATGCGGCCGGTGTGCAGCGCGTTGTCCTCATCGTCATCCGCGTACATAATTTCGTAGTCCGGATGCATGATCGAAAGCTGCCCGCTGTAGCTATCGAACTCAATCTTGCCGAACAGTGCCACCCGCCGGCCCGGCGTCAGAATCTCATTAAGGTAGCCGCCCTTAAACCACTTGCCCACCAGCCGGCCTTGTGACCCATCGACGAACGTCGCCTCAAAGAGGGCGAGGTCCTTTCGCTTCAAACCCACCATCCGCGTCGAACGCACCTCGGCCATCACCGTCGCCATCTCGCCCGGGGCGAGTTGCGCGATGGTCTTCAGATTGGAGCGATCTTCGTAACGGAAGGGGGCGTAGGTGAGCAGATCCTCCACGACGCGCAGCCCTTTATTCTCGAGCTGTTCGGCGCGGGCCGGACCTACGCCCTTCACATACATGAGGGTTGTTGTGAGGTCCACCTAAAGTCATCGTACAATGCGGCTGATGCCCCGTACTCTGTTTTCTACGCTGATGCCCTGCCTGCTACTGGCCACGGGCGCTCTCGCCGGCGCCGATCTGCGGATCGGCATTATCGGCACCGATACGTCCCACGCGGGCGCTTTTACGTCGATTCTGAACGATCCGGCCCACGCCAATCACATCAAAGGCGCCCGCGTCGTCGCCGCCTTCCCCGGCGGCAGCAAGGACCTGAAGGAGAGCTGGAGCCGCGTCGACAAGTACGCCCAAGAGCTCAAGACCAAGTACGGCGTCGAAATCGTAGCCGATATTCCCACCTTGCTCTCGAAGGTCGACGCTGTCCTGCTCGAAAGCGTCGATGGCCGCCCGCATCTGGCCCAAGCCAAGCTCGTCATCGAAGCCGGCAAGCCCCTCTTCATCGACAAGCCCCTCGCCTCCACCTTGGACGATGCCCGCGCCATCGCCAAGCTCGCCGCCGCCAAGGGCGTCAAGTGGTTCAGCTCTTCCTCCCTCCGCTACGCCGACTTCCTCATCGACCTCAAGAAGAAAGCCCCCGTCACCGGCGCCATCGTCTGGGGACCCGGCCCCCTCGAAGAGCACCACCAGCTTGACCTCAGTTGGTACGGCGTCCACACCGTCGAGATGCTGTATGTCCTGATGGGCACCGGCTGCGTCGAGGTCTCGCGCACCTACTCCGAAAACGCCGAAATCATTACCGGCAAATGGAAGGATGGCCGCATCGGTACCGTGCGCACCTTAAAGCCCTATGGCGACTTCGGCGCCGTCGCATTCTACGAAAAGGGCCTCGCCCAATCGCCCGAAAAAACCAAGTTCAGCTACGTCTCGCTGATGGAACAGATCATCCCCTTTTTCCAAACCGGCAAGGTGCCCGTGGACAACTCGGAGACGCTCGAAATGTTCGCCTTTATGGATGCCGCCCAGCGTTCCCGCGCCGCCGGCGGCAAGCCGATGAATTTGCGCTAACCTATCGGTTTGCATTCTCACCTACACTTTTATACAAGGGTGTTGGAACTCATTTTCAGGAGCCATGATTCATGCTGTGTCCCAAGTGCAATAGCGCGCTCGACTTCGAGGAAGATGAAATTGATATCGGTGACGAGTTCACTTGCGAGGAGTGCGGCGCCAACATCGCCGTCACTGACACCGATCCCTTGGAGCTCGAGATCACCGATGGTGACGACGACGAGGAAGACGACGACGACTTCGACGTAGCAGACGCCGACGAAGAAGACGAAGAGGAAGAAGAGGACGAGGAAGAAGAGTGGTAGGCTGCTCTCGCCGCCGTGCCCTGTTTGGCGCGCTCTTGGGCTTCTCCCTGGCCCCGGCCATGCTGGGGCAGGATGACTACGCCCTCATCGCAGGCACCGTCTTCCGCCCCACTGGCGCCTCCATGCCGTCGGCAGAGGTGATGCTTACCCCCGAGCCGGACGACGCCAAAAAGGGTAAGAAACCCAAGGCCCAGAAGGCCACGTCTAACTTTCGAGGAGAGTTCAGCTTTCGCGTCCCCGCCAAACCCATGCGTTATACTTTGAGTGTTCGATCATCTGGTTACAAGCCGCTGACGAAGACGGTGCAAGTGGCGGGCGATGAGCGCCAGGACGTCTCACTCATGCTGGAACCCGGAACCTAATCATGAAAACTTTGGCGATCATTCCGCTGCTGGCCGTGCTCGTCCTCGGGCAAGCGCAGTACAACGAGAATAAGCCCCCGCCCTTCTTCAAAGGCGAAAAGAAGAAAGGCGACCCCAGCGTCCGCGCCTTGCAAGGCACGGTGAAGACGCCGGACGACACCCCGATTGAAGCCGCCGTCGTGAAGCTCAAAAACGTCAAGACCCTCCAGGTGCGGTCCTTCATCACCAAGCCCGACGGATCCTACACCTTCGGCGGCCTCTCCGCCAACGCCGACTACGAAATCTGGGCCGATCATCAGGGCAAATCCAGCGAAACTCGCACCCTCAGCGTTTTCGACTCCCGAAAGATCGCCATCATTAACCTCAAAGTCGAACCCAAGAAAAGCGAGAAATAGGCGATGATGCAGTGCGCGATGTTGCTCCTACTGGCGGCCAGCGGCCTCTTTGCTCAGGAATTTAAGGTCGGCGGCAAAGTGGCCGACTTCGGCGTTAACGACCCCATCGGCCGTCCCACGAAGTTTTCGGCCCTCCGCGGCGACACCACCGTCGTCATGTTCATCTCCGTGCAATGCCCCATCTCGAACGACTACAACCAGCGCATCATCGCGCTCTACAACGACTATTCCGCCAAGGGCGCGAAGTTCGTCTTTCTCAACGCCAACGTCACTGAGTCGCCCACCCAAATCATTGACCATGCTAACCAAGTCGGCTTCCCCTTCCCCGTCTATCGCGACCCTGGCAATGTCGTCGCCGACCGCTTCGGCGCGTCGGTGACGCCCGAGTCCTACGTCATCGATAAGGCCGGTGTTCTGCTCTATCATGGCGCCATCGACGATGCCCGCAACCCGGCGCGCGTCACCGTGAAGGGCTTGGCCCAGGCCCTCGACGCCGTGTTGGCCGGCGCGCCTGTCGCCACCTCCTCCACCCGCGCCTTCGGCTGCACCATTAAGCGAGTACGGAAGACCACATGAAGCGACGTACCCTCTTAGCCGCTCTGCCGGCCGCCCTGCTAGCTGCGCCGCCGGCCGACAAATTGATTACCGTCGATGAGGCCGGCTACGCCAAAATGGTGGCCAACGCGAAGGGCAAAGTGCTCCTCGTCAACTTCTGGGCTACGTGGTGCCAGCCCTGCCGCAAGGAGATGCCCGCCCTCGCCAAGTTGGTCGCGCGCCTCTCCGCCAAGGGCATGGTGCTGGCCACCATCTCCGCCGACGAGCCCGAAGACGAAGCTACCGCGCGCGCCTTTGTCCGCCAAGCCGGCATCAAAGGGCCCTCGTACCTGAAGCAAGTGAAAAACGACGACAAGTTCATCGCCTCGCTCGACCCCAAGTGGAGCGGCGCCCTGCCCGCCCTCGCTCTCTACGACCGTACCGGCAAAAAGGTGCGGGTCTTTATCGGCGAAGCCGACTTGGCCAAGGTAGAGGCCGACTTACTCAAGCTCCTCTAATGCCCCTCATTCTCCGGCGCGGCATCTATCTGGTGCTCGCTTTGGCAGTCACGCTAGCCGTCGGCACCAGTGGCTTTATGTGGATTGAAGGCGCCCCCGTCTTTGATTCTTTCTACATGGCCCTCATCACCATGACCACCGTGGGTTACGGCGAAATCGTTCCCCTGGGACAGGCTGGGCGAATATTTAATTCCTTCTATCTACTAATTAGTGTGAGCCTCCTGTTTGCCTCCATCGGCGTCTTCACATTGACCCTTGTGGAAATTCAATTAGGCGACTTACTCGGTCAGCGAAAGGTGCGCAAAATGATTAATTCGCTCGAAGGCCACTATATTGTCTGCGGCCTCGGCCGCGTGGGCCGTGGCGCGGCCGAAGAGTTACAACGCTCGGGCGTCCCCTTTGTCATCGTCGACCACAGCGACGAGCGCGTTGAGCGCGCGATTAAGCTCGGCATGCTCGCCGTCAGTGCCGATGTCACCCGCGATGAGACTCTGCGCGAAGTCCACATCGACCGGGCCCGCGGCCTGATTGCGGCCCTCGGTTCCGATGCCGATAACTTATTCCTCACCCTGTCGGCCAAGACGCTCAATCCCAAGCTCCCGGTCTCGGCCCGCGTCAATGAAGAAGAGGCCGAGAAGAAGATCCGCCGCGCCGGCGCCGACGCCGTCATTGCCCCCTATAACTTCACCGGCAGCCGCCTCGCCCAGTCGATTCTCCGCCCGCATGTTTCAGAGTTCCTCAGCTTCGCCACCCAAGGCCTCGGCGACGACGTGGCCATTGAGCAAGTCCGCGTGGAAGCCCATGCCGAGATGGCGGGCAAGAGCTTGCAGGAGTTAAGCCACTTACGCAAGGACCTCGGTCTGATGGTCCTCGCCATCCGCCAATCCACCGGCCAAATGCTCATGAATCCCCCCCCCGAACACGTCATCCGCGAAGGCGACTATCTCATCGTCATGGGCGAACATAGTAAGTTGCGCAATTTCGAAAAACTCATGCGTTAATCTCTTCCGTTCGCTCCCCTCGACAGTAGTTACGGGCAAACGCTTCCGGGCGGAAGTTGGCGGGACACCAGGCTCAGATCGCGAACATCGATCACACCATCGGCTCGCAAGTCAAATCCCGGCTTCGACGAAGTCTTTCCGATTGCGGCCCTAATCATGGCCACGTCTGCGCAGTTGACGGTCGAGTCACCATTCAGGTCGCCCAGCACCGGACCATTCAACAAACCATTGACCGCCAGTTGCCCGGAGAAGGTGAGCGGAGAAGGTGAGCGCATACACCTTCCCATTGGCAACCAGAAGCAAGGCGAAGCTGGCCATTTACCCTAAGTTGTCACGCGCAGGAGTGAGGCTGCGGTCCCATAGCTCATTCGTGAGATTCGAGCTATCAAACGCCCGCAGTGTCCCCTCCCCGAGAAGTCCTGGGCCGAAGTAAACACCAACATCGGGCACCTCTGAAGTCAGTGCCCAAACAATGCCAATTCCGCCGGTCGATAGGAGTGGAATGGTGCGCCCGGAGTGATTCGAACACCCGGCCTTCTGGTTCGTAGCCAGACGCTCTATCCAGCTGAGCTACGGGCGCACACGGTTTGCGCCTTCGCGCATAAACCAGAATAACAAAAAGGTATCCAGGGAATCAATTGGGTTTGGATTGGACGGCCTGGAGGGCTTGCACGGCTTGGTTGGGGTCTAGTGGCGTTTCCGTAACTCCGGGCATTACAGCGGGTCCGACGAGCGCCGCCTCTTTCAGTTTCGTCATTTCCCGCCTGGCGATGGAGGCCCAATGGCTGGTCGGGTCCAGTTTTAGGTACTGCCTCCAATGGCGGAGGGCTTCCATGGCCCGGCCGCGGGTCTGGAAGAGCAGTGCGAGATTGTAGTGTGCGTCAGCGTAACCCGAATGGACCTCTAGAGCCTTCTTGTAGTGATTGATGGCAAGCGACGATCGGCCAAGTTCTTCGTGGAGATTGGCCAGATTGAAGTGAGCGAGCGCATAGAGCGGGTCAGCTTGGATGGCATTCTCGTAGAAGCGCTGCGCTTCCCGCCACTTGCGGGCATTGAAGTAAATGGTGCCGATGTTGACAAAGGCGCCAGCCAATTGTGGATAGAGCTCGAGAGCTTTCTGGTAAGCTTCGACGGCTTCTCGCTTATCGGCTCCGCTTTGTTCGAGTTCGAGACCGCGCTGGAACCAGGTTTCGGCTTCCACACGCGTCTTGCGTTGTTGCTCGCGGCTCTCTTTCTCATTGCGAGCTTCCGCGTCGGGGAAAGTGAGCAGGCGTCGAATTTCTGCTTGGTCGAAGTCGAAGACCAGTTGGCCGGAAAGCGCTTCCATTTTGCGGCCAGCAATTTCGACTCGGATCTGTCCTGATTCGGCATAGACCCGCAGTTCGGTAAAAGGGTTCTCGACACCGGAAAGCTTAGTGCGCAGGCTATCGAAGGAGTCGCGCAGCTTTTTCGCACTAAGGCCCAACTCTTTGAGGCGAACGAGTACCTTAAGCGC
>ENA-ORBV01003345-ORBV01003345.1-microbial-mat-metagenome-genome-assembly--contig:-NODE-3345-length-32200-cov-16.295863_pt1 | contig 32200 bp, 28 predicted proteins | sample MGYA00237777_ERZ505514 | MGnify/ENA primary metagenome ERZ505514 (study PRJEB26160, sample SAMN06269048) | microbial mat metagenome | isolation source: Oligotrophic lake microbial mat | place... | reverse complement strand
TTCAGGCTAATACCAGACTCTGCTGCCTGGATGGCAAGATTACGGTGAGTTTGCGGTGGTATGCGCACCATAAACTTCCCACTAAATGCCTTCGTCGCGATGGATTCGGGCGCTATTTCGTGGCGCCTGCGCATGTCTGCGATGCATTTTTTTACGAGGTGGCGAATTCCTTGTAACGCCTTTTCCGGCGTTTTCTCCAACCAGGTCAGGCTCGGAAACTCCACGCATGGCCCAACGTGTTCTCCATCTTCTTCAGACGAGGTAACACAGTACGTACCTTCGAGGCAACGAGCGGCCCGGCGACTGCCCGGGCTTCACGTTCTGTAGCCTACGTCCGCTTGACGTCGCCCGCACTTTCGCGGGAAGACAACTTGCGGAATTCGTACACAGTGAGAACCATGCCAAGCAGTACAAGCGCAAGAGAAAAAATTCCAGCGTAGAGGATCGTGGTTTCACTCACCGGGTTGTCCTTTCAGGCTGAGCACCTTGAAATAGATTCCGAAGGACAGAATGGAAGGCACCCATGTAGCGGTAAACAGGCCTTCCTCTTTCTGGCCGTTGAACCAGAGATAGGCGGTGACCACGAATGCCACAGCCACTGCGAGCAAAGTACATAGATCGGACATCTTGAACATCACGTTTTTCCTTTTTCATGTGTCGATGGTTGGTGAAAGGTCGAAAAACCTAGGCATCCCAGAAACCCCATGCAGCGACCATCAGGCATGCCACGGCAGCAGTGGCATGCGTTCTGAGCGTGGACTCGCCAGGCAGCTGCAGTACGAGCGGAACCACATCAAACAGTCCCAGTAACAACCATCCGATGGATGCGAGTGCAAGCGCGAACGAGCCGGCTCCGATGGTTCGCCGCATTTTGAAGGTCATGACTAGGTCGCGCGGCCGATGATCTGTGCGGTGGCAACCAGCTCCTCCAGCAGCGCCATCGATACCGCGCCAGGTATGGCATAAGGATCGAGCGCGGGCTGCTCGCTGTACTTGAGCAACGTCGTCGGGTTGACCCTGGCAAGGTTGACCTGCGCCATGGTCCAGCTTGCGAAGCGACGCTCGCGCACTTCTTCGTAGTGCAGCACCATCACGTCGCGGTGCCTTTCATCGCGCACGATCTGGCTGTAGAGCAGATTGACGGCTGCACGGCCGCCCTCCAGAACCTGCAGAAAGAATTCGCCGCTTTGGCAGAGAACGCCGGTGATGCCAAGTTCCGGATTGTGCTTGCGCGACTGTTCCAGAATTGCTTCTATGAATTCGTCGCTCACTGGCTGAGCGGAGCGGCTGACATAAAGAAGACGTACGAGCATGGCTAACCCCTAGGTGCTCCTGCGTTGCAGCAGGGCGAGAAACTCACGTCGCAGGTTCGAATCCTTCAGGAACGAACCGCGCATCACGCTGTTGATCATTTTGGAGTCAGCGTCCTTCACGCCGCGCCATTGCATGCAGAAATGGTCGGCTTCCATCACCAGAGCAAGCCCGTCCGGTTGCATGCGGTCCTGCAGCAGATCGGCAAGGCGCGCCACCGCTTCCTCCTGGATCTGCGGGCGGCTCATCACCCATTCGCACAAGCGGGCGTACTTCGACAGCCCGATGAGATTCGAATGCTCGTTGGGCATGACACCGATCCAGACCCTGCCGATGATCGGGCACAGGTGGTGCGAGCAGGCACTGCGCACCGTGATCGGACCGACGATCATCAACTCGTTCAGGTGTTCGACGTTGGGAAATTCCGTGATCTCGGGTTGCGGGTGGTAGCGGCCTCTGAAGACCTCGGTCAGATACATCTTCGCCACGCGGCGCGCCGTGTCCTGCGTGTTGTGGTCGCCTTCGGTGTCGATCACCAGGCTCTGAAGCACACCCTGCATCTTCTGTGTCACCTCTTCGAGCAATAAAGGCAGCTCTGCCGGCTCGATGTGACGTGCAATGTTGTCGTTGGCATGGAATCGCTGGCGCGCGGCGCGCAATCGCTCGCGGATCTTCTGCGAAACCGGCACGGGGTCTTCGCGGTGCGGAACAACCTCGCTGGCGCGCTCTAATGTGGTTTGCATGGAATGGACAGCTTTTAAATGGTTAAGGCGGGGTGCTGCGAGGTTTCGGCCCGTTGCCGGGCCGAAACCTGCACCAGTAGCGATGGCTGCTTAGTTCGGCAGAACTACCGTGTCGATCACATGGATCACCCCGTTGTCGGCGACGATGTCGACGGCGGTGACGTTGGCGTTATTCACCTTGACACCGCCCATGGTGGTCACGGTCAGGTTCGAGCCCTGCACCGTCTTCACCATTCCGGGCTTTACGTCCTTCGACATCACCACCCCGGGCACGACGTGGTAGGTCAGTACCGCAGTGAGCTTGGCCTTGTCGGCAAGCAACGCCCGCAGTTGGTCTGCGGGAACTTTCGCGAATGCCGCGTCGGTCGGCGCAAACACCGTGAACGGACCCGGACCCTTCAGCGTGTCGACGAGGCCGGCCGCCTTCAGAGCGATTGCGAGGGTGTTGAACGTACCTGCAGAAGCTGCGGTGTCGACGATGTCTTTGCCGAAGGCGTTCGTCGCGATCAGAGTGGAAGCGGCAATGGCGAGCAATGCTTTTTTCATTTCAGATTCCTATTGGTTTCGTTGATTCGAAGGGAATTTCGTGCATGGTCAGGGTTTAAGCGCAATCACAACGGCCTGAGTTTAACCGTTATTGTTCGTATATGTATCGCTATTATCGAACAATAACGTTTCAATAGTGTGTCAGAAAGTGTTAAAGTTGATGCCGGTCGCCCAATAATTGAGAATCTTCCGATATATCAGCAACTACGTGAGCGAGACCCTATGACCACTGAAGACCAGCCTGCAAGCGTCTACCGAAGCGGCGTGGCCGCGCGGCTTTCCGGAGTGCCCGTCGACACCTTGCGCATCTGGGAGCGCCGCTATTCGGTGATCGGCCCGAAACTGAGCGCAGGGCGGCAACGCCTCTACTCGATGCCGGACATCCGGCGGCTGGCGATGATCAAACAGCTGGTGGACCTGGGCCATCCGATCGGCACCATCGCATCACTCGGTACCGACGAACTCCTGGGCATGCAGGCAGTGACGAGGTCATTGCAAGTCACCAGCCCCGGCAGGGCGGTTTCCGGCGAACGGAGCGAGATCAAGGTCGCGTTAGTGGGCCCGTTGCTGGCTGGCGAACACTTTGCCAAGGCCCTTTCGGGCGGGGTGCTTAAAGCTACAGGGCGCTGGGCCGATCCGGCCAACGCAGTTCTCGCTCTGAAAGACGTTATCGCGGACATCGCGATCATCGAGCTGCCGACCATCCGCGATGCCGATCTCGGGCTCGTCGCAGCGATCAAGGCTGCCTGCGGTGCGGCCAGTGCGATCGTGCTGTATCGTTTCGCGCCAAGCGCTATGGTCAGGCGCATGCGCCTGGCCGGGCATGCCATGGCGCGATCGACCTCGGATCCGGCCGAGCTCGAGACCATCTGCCTGGACGTTGCCCGACGCCCTCGGCTCGACGCAGGCGACGCGCTACGTTTGCTGGAGAGTGCTCAACCGAAACCACCCAGGTTCGACGAGCGAACGCTTGCCGAGCTTTTCGGCGCTTCCAGCACCATCGAATGCGAGTGCCCCAGGCACCTCGTCGACCTGGTGATGAACTTGGGGGGCTTTGAGCGTTACAGCGCGGAATGCGCGAGCCGCAGTCCGTCTGATGCGCTCCTGCATCTGGACCTGCAGCGCGCCGCAGCGCTGGCGCGATACATCATGGAGCAAGCGCTGGAGCGTGTTGCGATCGCGGAGGGTCTGGCATTACCTCCTCCGGCTCCGAAGCCGTAAGACTGTTCCGGTTGAGCGGTGCGGCTTTGGATCGTCCAGCCAGCTCAGTTGATGTTTGGGTGAGAGTAGTTAGCAGACTGCGCGTCTGCCGGTGGTGCTTTCGGCGGACGGGGTCAGGCGCATTTTTCAGTTTCTGCAAGGCGAACATTTGCTGATGGCCCAATTGTTGTATGGCACCGGCCTGCGCATCATGGAGGCGATGCGTTTGCGGGTGAAAGATATTGATTTCACGCGCAATACGATCATTGTGCGCGAGGGCAAGGGCAACAAGGATCGGGCAGTGATGCTGCCTGTCTCGTTGGTGGAACCTTTGCGCGGCCAGCTCGCGGGATCAAACGCCCTGTGGTCGCGTGACCGCGCGGATGGGCGGGCGGGGGTGTATTTGCCCCATGCGCTGGAGCGCAAGATTCCGCGTGCCGGTGAATCGTGGAGTTGGCATTGGGTGTTTCCGCAGGAATCGCTATCGACCGATCCGCTCAGCGGTATTGTGCGGCGGCATCATGCGCATGAAACAGCATTTCAGCGCGCCTTCAAACGCGCGTTGCATCTGGCGCAGGTGCATCAATCGGCAACACCGCATACGCTGCGGCACAGTTTCGCGACGCAGGTGCTGCAATCCGGCTATGACATACGCACGGTGCAGGAGCTTCTCGGGCATGCCGATGTGAAAACAACCATGATTTACACGCATGTGCTGAAGTTTGGCGGCGGTGGTGTGCGCAGTCCGCTGGATGCGTTGTGAGTTGTTGTTTTGCGATAGTCATTCAGCCGCGTGCGCGATAAACTCCGCGCGTGTCTGATCTCGCATCCGTCTTCTCCTTAACCGGCGCACTCGCGCAGGTGGTTCCCGGCTTCCGCGCCCGCCAGGGCCAGTTGGAAATGGCCGAGGCCATACAAAAAGTCATTAAAAATCAATCAGTTATCGTTGCAGAGGCGGGTACGGGCACCGGCAAGACCTTTGCCTATCTGGTGCCGGCCCTGCTGTCTGGCGGCAAAGTGATCATTTCCACCGGTACCAAGACGCTGCAGGATCAGCTGTTCGGCCGCGATATTCCGACGGTGCGTGATGCGTTGAAAGTGCCGGTCACTGTGGCGCTGCTGAAGGGCCGCGCCAATTATGTCTGCCACCATCATCTCGAACGCGCCAAGGACGACGGCCGTCTGCCGACGCGGGATGACGTGATGCATCTGGCGCGTATTGAAAGTTTTGCGCGCATTACCACGACCGGTGATCGCGCCGATCTCTCCGAGGTGCCGGAGAACGCCGGCGTTTGGCCGCTGGTGACTTCGACGCGTGACAACTGCCTGGGCTCGCAGTGCACGCATTTCGACAAGTGTTTTGTCATGAAGGCGCGCAAGCAGGCGCTGGAAGCCGATGTGGTGGTGGTCAACCATCACCTGTTTTTTGCCGACGTGATGTTGCGTGAGGAAAACGTCGCTGAACTGCTGCCGGCCTGCAACACGGTGATATTTGATGAGGCGCACCAGTTGCCGGAAACCGCCAGCCTGTTTTTCGGGCAATCGGTGTCGACGACGCAACTGACCGACCTCGCGCGCGATGCGCGCATTGAGGCCGCGACCAGCGCCAAGGATTTTCCGGCGCTGCCGGTGGCCGCCAATATGATGGAAAAGGCGGCGCGCGATCTGCGTCTGGCGTTTGACGACGCCGGCACACGCATGCCGGCAACGGCGATCAGGCAACGTAAGCTGATTACCGAAGCCCTGCAGGAAGCCTGTGACAAGCTGACGACGCTCGCCGAGACGCTGCAGTCACAGGCCGCACGCAGTGACGGTCTGCAGCAGTGTTTTGAGCGCGCCGATGCTTTGCGTGGGCAATTGCAGGGCTGGCGCGACGACAGCGATGCGGAATTGGTGCGCTGGGTGGAGGTGTTTCACCAGTCGGTGCAGTTCAACGCGACGCCGCTGTCGATTGCGGAGATTTTCCGCAAGCAGGTCGAGGCGCAGGCCAAAGCCTGGATCTTCACCTCGGCGACGCTGTCGGTGAATGGTGACTTCAAACATTACGTCAACGAACTTGGCATCGAGTCCGGAGAGACTGCGAATTGGCCGAGTCCGTTTAATTTTGAGAACCAGGGCCTGCTCTATGTGCCGCAGAATCTTCCGGATCCGAATACGCCGGATTACACAGCGGCCGTGGTTGCGGCCGCGCTGCCGGTGGTCGGGGCCAGCCGTGGTCGGGCGTTCCTGCTGTTTACCAGTTTGCGTGCGATGCGCGAGGCGCATGGCCTGCTGACCGATGAATTCAAGAGGCGCGGCTGGGATTACCCGCTACTGGTGCAGGGCGAGGGTTCGCGCACCGAACTGCTGCAGCGTTTCCGCAGCCTCGGCAACGCGGTGCTGGTCGGCAGCCAGTCGTTCTGGGAGGGTGTGGACGTGCGCGGTGATGCGCTGTCCGTGGTGATGATCGACAAACTGCCGTTTGCGCCGCCCGACGATCCGGTACTGGCAGCGCGTATCGCCAAAATCAATGCCGAAGGCCGCAATGCCTTCATGGAGTATCAACTGCCGCGCGCGGTGATTTCGCTGAAGCAGGGTGCCGGGCGGCTGATTCGTGATGAAACTGACCGCGGTGTGCTGATGATCTGTGATCCGCGACTGCTTTCGAAGTCCTACGGCAAACGCATCTGGCGCAGCCTGCCGCCGATGACCCGGACGCGGGATGTCGCAGACGTGGTCGCCTTTTTTGCGCAGGAGCCGGCGACAACTTCCTGGCTTCGTCATGCCGGTGTTGGTTTGTAGGGCGGGAGTAACGCAGTGAATCCCGCCGTTCAGACGGGGCATGTCCGCATGACTGGGTGTGGAGGCGCGGAAGGCGGGATGCGCCCCGAAGCAAAGGCCGGAACGGCGGGATGCGCCCCGAAGGAAGTCCCCTTGGGGGACGTTTCACTCCTCCCGCCCTACAGGGCTGCCGCCGATGACCCGGACGCGGGACGTTGCGGATGTGGTTGCTTTTTTTGCGCAGGAGCCGGCGACAACTTCCTGGCTTCGTCATGCCAGTGTTGGTTTGTAGGGCGGGAGTAACGCAGTGAATCCCGCCGTTCAGACGAGGCATGTCCGCATGACTGGATGTGGAGGCGCGGAAGGCGGGATGCGCCCCGAAGCAAAGGCCGGAACGGCGGGATGCGCCCCGAAGGAAGTCCCCCTGGGGGACATTTCACTCCTCCCGCCCTACAGGGCTTGATGCAGGCACTGTTATCTATGGGAATTCAATGCAAAAACTGTTTTAACGCAAAGACGCAAAGAGAACCGGGAGACGCAAAGGAACGCGAACCCTGATTTTGAACCTCTTTGCGTCTTGCTGTTACCTTTGCATCAAGGCTTTTTCCGTCAAAAACCCCAACGCAAAGACGCAAAGGAAGAGGAGAGGCGCAAAGAAAAGAGAAGGAAAAGCAGAGCTTTAAAGATTTTGATTTCCTTTGCGTCTCCCGGTTCTCTTTGCGCCTTTGCGTTAATGGGGTTTTTGAAGTTAGGTCTGATTGAGCTGGGGTTCGTCGGGGTGACGGAATATCAGTCGGAGGGTGGTGGCGGCAGCAGTGCGACCGGTGCGGGGGTTGCGCTGGTCAGCCGGGCGCGCACCATCTCGATGTGGCCGCGCAGCGTGTAGACGTAATCCCAGTAGGTCAGCGGCACCTGGGTGCTATCCACGCCGTCTTCGATTTCGTCGAGCATGGCCAGCAGTTCCGTAGTGTTGACCTTGTCGGAGGTGCGTCTCGCTTCGATTTCAACTGCTTTTAATTCGCGGTACCAGCGGAACACCTTGCGTTTGACCCGCCAGTCGTAGAACGCCGGCATGATGCGCATCACCGGGATCAGCACCGCGATCAGCGGCACCAGCAGCACCAGCAGGCGTTCGATCAGGTTGGCGACCCAGAACGGCATGTAGCGCTGCAGGAACGGCGGTCCGGATTTGAAATACCGTTCAGCGTTTTCGCTGACCGGGAAATCGCCTTCACGCGCCACCGGGAATTCGCCGGCCCGGTGGAATACGCCGGCGCGGCCGTGCACCTTGGTCGCAGCCTGCAGCAGCACACCGACCAGTGCCGGATGAAAATCGCTGCGCGCCACCAGCGTTGCCGTGGTGGCGACCATGCGGATGTTGGTGGACGGGATGTCGGCGGCGATATCAATCATTCCCCGCGGCAGTGTGACCGTTGAAAGATAGTTGAAGTGCCTCGCCAGCGCTTCGGCGTGATTTAGGTTCATCAGCCGTATGCCCTGGGCTTTCAGCAGTCTCTGCACGATGGGTGCGTCAGGGCCGGCAACCAGCAGGACGGCATCGAGCCGGCCTTCGATCAGCGCGTTGGCGGCGGCCATGCCGCCAAGCGGCAACAAGGGAATCCGGGACTTCAGCCCGCCGCTGGCCCGCAGTATGTTGCCGACCAGAACGCGGGTGCCGCTGCCTTCAGGGCCCGCGGCGATGCGTTTGCCGTCGAGTTGTGCCAGTCGCGTCAGCTCGGTATCGCCACGGTAAAAGATCCACAAGGGCTCGTAATACAGCGCGGCCAGCGATACCAGGCCATGTTCGACGTCGGCCGGCGGCGCGACACCGCCCTGGATCAGAGCGACATCAACGCCTGAATCGGGATCAAGCAGGCGCTTCAGGTTGTCCACGGACCCGGTCGACGGCCGCAGTTCGACTTCGATTTTTTCCTTGGCCAGCAGTTCGCGATAACGCTGGCCGAAGAGATGGTAGGCGCCGGTTTCATAACCAGTGGAGATCACGAACTTGTTCGGTGGCGCCGGTCGCACGAAATGAAAGGCGATCATGAACGCGCCGCCGATGATGATCGCGCCGATCAGGATGACGATCATCAGTTCGCGCACGGCAATGGTTTGGGTGGTCACACCGTTGCCGTTACGCCGCAGCATGTGCCACCAGCGTTTGGAGTGTTTTTTTCGAGCGGAATTGGGCATGGTGGGTTTTATTCTAGTTGGCCAGCCAGCGCCACAGCAGCCATGCGCAGAGTATCCACAGTGCAACAAAGGCGGCAGCGGCCCAGTAATTCTGCGGTTTTGGCCGGTGCGCGTCCAGCCATGCCTGCGCCTGCTGTCGGCATTCGGCGACGACCGGTGCCGGTACCATTTTGATCGCGAGCCAGATGCCGATGGGCAGCAGCAGTGCGTCGTCGAGCAATCCCAGTATGGGAATGAAATCCGGGATCAGGTCGATCGGACTGAAGGCATAAGCGACCACCAGCACGGTAAATATTTTTGCGTAAAGCGGTGTCTGCGGGTGGCGATAGGCAAACCAAAGCATGACCACATCGCCTTTCAGCAGCCGCGCCCAGCGTCGCAGGGTCTGCAGCATGTGCAGGCAAAACGCCGTTTAAACGGCGCGTGGCCCCGACAGTGTTGCCCACAGATCGTGGGCGTCGGCTTTGGTCACTTTGACGCGGGCGAATTCGCCGACCTTGAGTTTGGCGCCCTGGCGGATGATCACGCGGCCGTCGATTTCCGGTGCGTCGGCAGCGGAGCGCGCAATGGCGCCGTCGGGGCCGGTTTCATCGACCAGCACGCTGATGGTCTGGCCGACTTTTTTCTTCAATCGCGCCGCACTGATTTTTTTCTGCACCGCCATGAACCGGGCCTGGCGTTGTTCGCGGATTTCGCGGTGTACCGGATCCGGCAGCGCGTTGGCTTTTGCGCCTTCAACCGGCGAATAGGCGAAACATCCGACGCGGTCGAGTTGGGCCTCTTCGAGGAATTCGAGCAACTCTTTAAATTCGGCCTCGGTCTCGCCGGGGAATCCGGCGATGAAGGTGCTGCGGATGGTGAGATCGGGACAGATGGCGCGCCAGTCGCGGATGCGTTGCAGCGTGCCCTCGGCATTGGCCGGGCGTTTCATCAGTTTGAGGATGCGCGGGCTGGCGTGCTGGAACGGCACATCAAGGTACGGCAGCAGTCTGCCTTCGGCCATCATCGGGATGACTTCGTCGACATGCGGATAGGGATAGACATAATGCAGGCGTACCCAGACGCCGAGCCCGGCCAGCGCCTGCGTCAGTTCGGTCATCCGTGTCTTGATCGGTCGCCCGTTCCAGAACCCGGTGCGGTATTTGACGTCGACGCCGTAGGCGCTGGTGTCCTGTGAAATGACCAGCAGTTCTTTCACGCCGGCGTTGACCAGGTTTTCCGCCTCTTTCATCACGTCGCCGATCGGCCGGCTGACCAGATCACCGCGCATCGACGGGATGATGCAGAAGGTGCAGCGGTGGTTGCAGCCCTCGGAAATTTTCAGGTAAGCGTAATGCCGCGGCGTCAGGCGGATGCCCTGCGGCGGGATCAGGTCGATGTGCGGGTCATGCGGCTGGGGCAGGTGGGTGTGCACTGCTTCCATCACCGCCGCGGTGGCATGCGGGCCAGTGACGGCGAGGACCTTCGGATGGGTTTCGCGGACGATGTCGCCCTTGGCACCGAGGCAGCCGGTGACGATGACACGGCCGTTTTCAGCCAGTGCCTCGCCGATGGCATCCAGTGATTCCTCAACCGCGGCGTCGATGAAGCCGCAGGTGTTGACCACCACGAGGTCGGCATCCTGGTAGGTCGGTGAGATGAGGTAACCCTCGGCGCGCAGTTGCGTCAGGATGTGTTCGGAGTCGACGGTGGCCTTGGGACAGCCAAGCGAAACGAAACCGACCTTGCGGGGAGGTGTTTTGAGCACAGCAGGTAATCAGTAAAAGTGCGCAGTAAAAGTGCGCAGTAAAAGTGCGCATTAAAAAACGCATTAAAAAACGCAGTAAAAAGTGCGCAGAAAAAAATGCGAGCGGGGCGGGCGGCGGCCGTGGACTGCGGCGTTACGCCTTCGGTTCTTCGCCGTCTTCTTTTTTGGTTTCGCCGGCGGCACCGGGGAAGCCGGGGAAGGGGAAGTTGCCCCACAGGTTGCGGGTCTGTGCCGTCAACTGGTTTTGCATGTTGAGGAAGGTTTGTGCGCTCTGTTCAAGGTAGCGGCCCATCAGGCCCTGCATCGCCGGGCCCTGCATCTTGACGAACTCGTTCCAGGTTTCGGAATTGAGCATCGGGTTCTGGCCGTACACCTGTCGTGACTGATCCTGCAGCTTGTTCTGGATCTGCATGAAGGTTTCGATATTTTTTTCGAGGTAACCGCCCATCATGCCCTGCATGGCGTTGCCGTAGAAGCGGATGATCTGTGACAGCGAATCGCTGGTGAACATCGGCGAGCCGGCGGATTCTTCTTCCAGAATGATCTGCAGCAAAATGGCGCGCGTCAGGTCGTCCTTGGTCTTGGCGTCTTCGACCTTGAACTCGACGTTTTCGAGTACCAGTTTTTTGACATCGGCCAGCGTGATGTAGCTGCTGGTTTCGGTGTCATAGAGTCGCCGGTTCGGGTACTTTTTGATGGTTCTGGCCTGTGCGCTCATCGTTTACCTCGGGGGTAGTGGTCAGGCATTATTCCACATGAAATGTTGCAATGCAACTCGTGTATATAAAAAAACCAATATAAATCAATGGCTTGGCAACTAGTGCAATGCTGCATCGCGAATCAATCCAGAGTGCGGCTTATTGCATGTGCTGACCGCCATTGATCGCGATGTTGGAGCCGGTGACGAAAGCGGCCTCCTCCGAGCACAGGTAGGCGACCAGGCCCGCGACTTCCTCGGGTTTGCCCAGCCGGCCGATGGGGATCTGCGGGATGATTTTGCTGTCCAGAACTTCCTTCGGGATCGCCATCACCATCTTGGTGCCGATGTAGCCGGGCGAGATGGTATTCACGGTCACGCCCTTGCGTGCGTATTCCAGCGCAGCCGCCTTGGTGAAACCGTGCATGCCGGCCTTGGCTGCGGAGTAGTTGGTCTGGCCAAAAGCGCCTTTCTGGCCGTTGACCGAAGACACGTTGATGACCCGTCCCCAGTTGCGCTCGGCCATGCCGTCGATCACCGGCTTGGTCATGTTGAATACGCTGTCGAGGTTGGTTTTCATCACCGCGTCCCAACCTTCTTTTTCCATTTTGCGGAAGGTGGTGTCACGGGTGATGCCGGCATTGTTGACCAGCACGTCGACCGGGCCGAGGTCCTTGGTGATCTGCGCGATGGCCTTCTGGCAGGATTCGTAATCGGCAACATCCACCGGCACGGCACGGAAGTCATGGCCCTGCTGTTTCATTTCGGCCAGCCAGGCAGCGTGTTTAATGTTGCCGGGCGAATAGGTGGCGACCACCCGGTAACCCATTTTCGAAAGTTTCATGCAGATGGCCTCGCCGAGGCCCCCCATACCGCCGGTGACTACCGCAACACGTGACATGACCGCCTCCTTTGTTGAACTCTGGCTGCCAATTTAACAGCAATCCGCCGGAAAAATCCTGTTCCCGTCTGACCGGGCGTTTCAGGTGTTTTTTGCTTGGACGTAACGGCCCGGTGCCGGTTCGATCGCCGGGTAACGGGCATTGCCGGGTGCTGCGGGGGCGGCGACCTGTGTGCCGCCGTATTGCATCAGCCAATGGGTCCAGTGCGGCCACCAGCTGCCGGGCTGCGACGTTGCGCTCTCCAGCCAGGTTTCAGCCTCCGGCGGCAGCGCCTCGTTGGTCCAGAAGTTGCGTTTGTTGCGGCTCGCCGGATTGACGACCCCGGCGATGTGGCCGCTGGCCGCGAGCACGAATTGCAGCGGGCCGCCGAGCAGCGGGACGCTGCCGTAAGCCGTGCGCCAGGGAACGATGTGGTCCTCGCGCGCCGCCAGCAGGTAGGCCGGCATGTCGACATTCGCCAGGTCGACCGGCACGCCGCACATGGTGAGCTTGCCGGGTTCTCGCAGGTTGTTTTCGAGGTAGGTATGGCGCACGTAATATTTGTACATCGTGCCTGGCAGGTTGGTGCTGTCGCTGTTCCAGTACAGCAGGTCGAAGGCTTCCGGCGTGCGGCCCTTGAGGTAATTGTTGACCACGTACGGCCAGATCAGGTCGTTGGCGCGCAGGCTGGCGAAGGTCAGCGCCAGTTCGCGCCCGCGCAATACGCCGCCCTGGGCGAATTCGGCCTCGCGCGCGGCCACGTACGGCTCATCGATGAAAACGCTCAACTCGCCGGTATCGCTGAAATCGAGCATGGTGGTGAGGAAGGTGACGCTGGCGACCGGGTCTTCACCGCGTGCGCGCAGCACCGCCAGCGCTGAGGCCAGCAGGGTGCCGCCGACGCAGAAACCCAGCGCATTGATCTGTGGTGTACCGCTGATCTCTTGCGCCACGCTGAGGGCGCGCATCACGCCGTGTTCCAGGTAATCGTCCCAGGTGGCATGGCCCATCTCCGCCGGCATGTTGCGCCAGGACACCATGAACACGGTGTGGCCCGCGGCGACAGCGTGGCGGACGTAGGAATTGTCGGGCTGCAGGTCGAGGATGTAGTACTTGTTGATGCAGGGTGGCACCATCACCAGCGGCCGTTCGTATACCTCCCCGGTCAGCGGCGCGTACTGCAGCAATTGCATGAAGTCGTTTTCGTAAACCACCGCGCCCGGCGTGATTGCCAGATTGCGGCCGACCTCGAAGGCGGTTTCGTCGGTCATCGACACCAGTCCCTTGTCGATGTCGGCAGCGAGGTTTTTCAGGCCCTGGCTGAGACTGGCGCCTTCGGTTTCCGCGGCGAGCTTGATGGCTTCGGGATTGCTCCACGGGAAATTGGCCGGCGACAAGGCGTCGATCATTTGCCGCGTGTAGAACTCCAGCTTGTGTTTGGCGTGGGCTTCGAGCTTGGCGGCGGCAGTCAGTTCTTCCAGCCAGCGCGAAGAAAGCAGGTAGGACTGGGCGAGATAGTTGAAGTAGGGCTCTCGCCATTCCGGGGCGCGGAAACGGCGGTCCGTCGGTGGCGGTGGCGTGGCGGCACTGTCGGCGGCTGGATTGGCGCAGGCCTGCCACAAGGTCAGGTGGTCGCGATAATAACGGTTGTTCAGTTCCAGCCAGCGTTCGCTGTCCGCCGTCATGCCGGAGGCAAGCAACTGCATCATCATCTGCGCCATGTCGGGCGTGGTCTGCGCAGCGTCAAGTTTGCCGGCGGCGCCGGCGAACAGCATGCGGTTCAATTCGGCAAATGCTGCAGCGGCTTGCTGGGACGTAAATTCGGGCGTGGGTTTGGACGTTTCAGTCATGGGTAGTCAGCAGCATGCGACGCGAGTTTGACACGCCGATGGCAATGGCGCGAAGCCAACGAAGTCAGGACAACAATAACATACCGATTCGCGCCTGCTGCCGCGGTTTTGCTGCTGTTTTTTTATGGGTGATCAGTGGCCGCCGTGCGCCCAGGCGCCGACCAGCCAGATGGTGGCGATACCCAGTCCGATCAGCAGCACCTGCTGCGCAGTGGCTGCCAGCTCGGGCCGGCGGTGCAGGCCGGGAATCAGGTCGGCGACGGCGACATAGAGCATGCTCGCTGCGGCCAGTGCCAGCAGCGGTGTGACCAGTGCTTCGGCGACCTGCAATGTGAAATAAGCGAGTACGCCGCCGACCACCATTGCTGCACTGGCGATGACGTTCAACAGCATCGCTTTGCGCTTGCTGTAACCGGAGTGCAGCAAAATCAGGAAGTCGCCGACTTCCTGCGGCACTTCGTGGGCGATGATCGCGATTGATGTCACGATGCCCAGTTGGATATCGGCCATGAAAGCGGCGGCAATCAGCACACCATCGACAAAATTATGGAAGGTGTCCCCGACCAGGATCATCAGTCCGCTGCGGCCGTGGTCATTGTGACTGTGCTCATTGTGGCCATGATTCTGCTGCGGCGAGGCATGCGGATCGTGGGCTTCGCATTCCTCGACATGGCAATGCCGCCACAGTACCAGTTTTTCGAGAATGAAAAATCCGAGGATGCCGAACAGCACAGTAGCTGCGGTGCTCTGGATGCTGTCGCTTTTCTCGAAGGCGTGCGGCAGGACTTCGATGAACGCCGCGCCAAGCAGCGCGCCGACGGCATAACTGACCAGCATCGGTACCTGCGAGGCCTTGGCCTTGATCGCAAACAGGCCGGCCATGACAGCGGACAATATGCCGCCGGCAAAGGTTGCCAGGATGATCCAGGTGAGCGTATTCACGGAAATTCGCTTATAGGCGCAGCGCGGGGTGCGCGGCGAGGCGGGATTATAACCAAGTGATGAGTGATGAGTGATGAGTGATGAGCGGCCAAGGGTCTGTTTTTGCTCCGCACTCATCACTCATCATGCATCACTGTCTCCAAATAAGTGCTGCCATGCGGCCGGTGACCGGGTTGCGGCGGTGGGAATAAAAGCGTTCTGAGTCCGTATAAGTGCAGAGGTCGCCGCCATAGACCTGCGTCACGCCGGCGCGGCGCAAGGCGTCGCGCGCCAGTGCCGGCAGATCGCATAACCATTTCCCGGCGCGTAGCGGTTTGAAGGCGGCTTTGCGTTCCGGCGCATCCGCGCAAAACGCCTGCAGCACGTCGTCGCCGACTTCGAATGCGGTCGGCCCGATGCCGGGACCGATCCAGGCCAGCAGATCGGCAGGTTTTGCCGGCATGCTTGCAATGGTGCTGGTGAGTATGCCGCCAGCGAGGCCGCGCCAGCCGGCATGGGCGGCGGCAATGCAGCTTCCGGCGCGGTCGGTGAACAGGACCGGCAGGCAATCGGCGACGAGGATGGCGCAGACCGTGCCGGGACGGCGCGCGACACTGGCGTCAGCTTCGGGCGCATCATTGCCGGTCATCATGTCGGCATCGACGACGCTGCTGCCGTGCACCTGCGCCAGCCAGCGCGGTGGTTCCGGCAGCAGCCGGTTCAGTTGTGCATGGTTGGCCTCGACTGCGGCTGGATCATCAGCGGTGCGCCGACCGAGGTTCATGCCGGCATAGGGGCCACTGCTGGTGCCGCCGGCGCGCGTGGTGACCATGGCACGCACATGGGCGGGTGCCGGCCAGTCGGGAATGATCCATTGCCGATGCAGTGCGTTCATTCGTCGCGCAGGGCTGCGATCAGTTGCTGCATGTCTGCCGGCAGCGCTGCCTGCCATTGCATGGTTTCGCCGCTTTGCGGATGAGTCAAGGCCAGTTTTTCGGCATGCAGTGCCTGGCGCGGCAGTTGTGGCGTCGCCGGAGGATTGCGCGGCCCGTAGACCGGATCGCCCCAGATCGGGTGGCCGAGTTTCTGCAGGTGCACGCGGATCTGGTGAGTGCGCCCGGTTTCGAGGCGGCAGGCGAGCACGCTGGCGCGCGCCAGTTTTTCCAGCACCTTGTAATGGGTGACGGCCGGTTTGCCGGAATGCACCACGGCCATGCGCGTGCGGCTGCGCGGGTCGCGCCCGATGGCACCTTCGATCCTGCCGTCGCGGGTGACCTTGCCGTGGGCGACGGCGCGGTATTCGCGGGTGACGGTGCGCGCCTGCAGCTGGCGCACCAGGTCGGTTTGCGCGGTCAGCGTTTTGGCGATGACCAGCAATCCGCTGGTGTCCTTGTCAAGGCGGTGCACGATGCCGGCGCGCGGCACCGCCGCCAGTTGCGGGGCGTGGGCGAGCAGGGCGTTCAACAGCGTGCCCTGCCAGTTGCCGCTGCCCGGATGCACCACCAGGCCCGGAGGTTTGTTGACGACGATCAGCGTGTCGTCTTCGTACAACACATCCAGCGGGATGCTTTCGGGGCGGAATGAGGTTTCTTCGGGTGACAGCACCGGCTGCACGGCCACCTGCTCACCACCGTGGAGTTTGTCGCGCGGCGCCAGTGTGCGGCCGTCAACGGTGACGCGGCCTTCACGCACCCATATGGTCAGGCGGGCGCGGGAATACTGCGGCAGGAGCTGCGCCAGAGCCTGATCCAGGCGCAAACCGGCACAGGTTGCCGGCACCGTCAGATGATACGGAGCCGGGGTGTCCCCGTTTTGGGTATAATTTTCGGATGACGAATCAGTATTCATCCCAGCACTCATCGCAGCATTCATTGATGTTCAGTCTCAGGCGGAACATTTTAACGGTATTCACCGCCGTCACCGTTGCCTGGTTATTGGGCTTAATGGGCGGCTGCGGTATTTTCGGCGGCAAGGAAGTCGACGAGACCCGCGGCTGGTCGGTGCAGAAGCTTTATGCCGAGGCCCGCCAGGAACTCGCGGACCGCAACTGGGAAAATGCGATCAAGCATTACGAACGCATCGAGTCGCGTTATCCGTTCGGGCGCTTCGCGCAACAGGCACAGATCGAAGTCGCCTACGCCCACTGGAAAAACGAGGATCCGGCGTCGGCGCTGGCGACCATCGATCGCTTCGTCAAACAGCATCCGAGCCACCCCAGCGCCGATTACATGTATTTCCTGCGCGGGCTGATCAATTTCAACGACGATCTGGGCATCATGGGTTTTTTCAGCGGGCAGGATCTGTCCGAACGTGATCCCAAAGCCGCAGCGGAGGCGTTTGTGGCGTTCAAGGATCTGGCCACGCGGTTTCCCAACAGCCCATACACGCCCGACGCAATCCAGCGCATGAATTATCTGGTCAATGCGCTGGCGTCGCATGAGATCCATGTGGCGCGTTATTACATCAAGCGCAAGGCCTACGTTGCCGCAGCGAACCGCGCACAGTATGCGCTGAAGACCTATCCGGGCGCGCCGGCCAATGAAGAGGGGCTGGTGATCATGGTTCAGGCCTATGATGCGCTGGGCATGACGACCTTGCGCAATGATGCCGAGCGCGTGCTGCTGAAGAATTTCCCGGACAGCGTCTATATGAAGGGCGGTCCGAAAAAAGGCTCACCCTGGTGGCAGATCTGGAACTGGTAGCAGGGCCCGCTGGCCATTACTTTGCAAGTGCGACGGCGGCGATTTGGTCCTGGCGCGCGAAACTTTGGTCCTAGCGCGCGAAACGTTTGACCACGATCATCAGCTCCGCGATCGCCTGATCGCCGTGGTCGGCCCTGACGGCATCGGCCACGCAGCCGCGGGTGTGGTCTTCCAGTAGCTGCAACGCCACTGCGTCCAGCGCCGACTGGATGGCCGCAACCTGGGTCAGTACATCGACACAATACCGGTCGCCCTCGATCATCTGTGCCACGCCGCGCACCTGGCCTTCCACGCGGTTCAGCCGTTTCAGCAGCGCCGGCTTGTGCGGTTGTACGACCAGCGGGTCATGGCATCCGGCATGCGCTGCGACGCGTTTGTAGTCAGGCGACGTCATAACCGGCGTCCGTGATTGCGGCCTTGATCGCCTGCAGGCTGGTTTTTCCGGCGTCGTAGCTGACGGTGGCCTGCGCTTGTTCCAGTGAGACTTCCGCTTGGGTGACGCCGGCCATGTTGCCGAGCACACGTTTCACGCTGGACACGCAACCCATGCAGGTCATGCCGGTGATTTTGACTGTGGTGGTTTCCATGATGTGCTCCTTGATGGTGACTGGTGATTTGTAAATGGTGATTGGTAAATGGTGATTGGTGAGGAGAGCGGGGCTGGGGTTTCCAGTCACTAATTACCATTTACCTATTACTGTCCTCGCGGGCGCCAGCGTTTAAGCAGCAGCGAATTGCTGACCACCGACACCGAGCTCATCGCCATCGCGGCACCAGCAATCACCGGATTGAGCAGGCCGGCTGCGGCCAGTGGAATGCCCAGTGCATTGTAAATAAAAGCAAAAAACAGGTTCTGCTTTATTTTGCGAAAAGTCGCGCGCGACAGGCTCACGGCATCGACTGCGCTCAGCAGGTCGCTGCGCATCAAGGTCACGTCTGCCGCGTGGATCGCCACGTCGGAACCGGCACCGATGGCGAAGCTGACCTGTGCTGCAGCCAGTGCCGGTGCATCGTTGACGCCGTCGCCGATCATGCCGACCACGTGACCTTTCGTTTTCAGTGCGGCGATGCGCTGCGCCTTGTCCTGCGGCAGCATTTCCGCTTCAAAGCTTGAAACTCCAGCTTCGCGTGCGATGCGTTCCGCAGTACGTTGATTATCGCCGGTGAGCATGATCACGGTGATGCCCAGCGCCTGCAACGCGGCGACTGCCTCGACAGAAGTCGGGCGTAGCGGATCGGCGATGGCGATCAGGCCGAGGACGCGGCCGGCGTGGGCAACGCCGATCACGGTTTTGCCCTGGTCCTGCAGTTGGGCAAGCCGCTGGGCGTCGAAGGCCAGTCCGGCATCGCTCAGCATACGTGGCGAGCCGAGTAGCGCCGGTTTGCCGTCAAGCAGGGCGCGCACGCCTTTGCCGGTGACCGCGGCAAAATCCTGAACCGGCGGCGGAGCAATGTTGCGGTCGCGGGCGCAGCCGAGGATGGCGCGCGCCAGCGGATGTTCGGAGCCGGCCTCCAGCGCAGCGGCGACACGCAGCACCTCTTCCTCGCTGCTGCCGTCGCCGGCAATGATATCGGTCACCGCGGGTTTTCCCTGCGTCAGCGTGCCGGTCTTGTCGACGATCAGCGTGTCGATATGGCCGGCGTGTTCCAGCGCTTCAGCATTTTTGATCAGCACACCGGCGCGCGCGCCGGCGCCGCTGCCGACCATGATCGCGGTCGGCGTGGCCAAGCCCAGCGCGCAGGGGCAGGCGATCACCAGTACGGCGACGGCATTGACCATGGCCGTGGTGAAATCTCCCCCCAGCCACCACCAGCCGATGAAGGTCAGCAGCGCGATCCCCACCACCACCGGTACAAACACGCCGGCAATGACATCGGCCAGGCGCTGGATCGGTGCCTTGGACCCCTGGGCCTCCTCGACGAGGCGGATGATGCCGGCCAGCGCGGTGTCGTTGCCAACGCCGGTGGCGCGGCAACGGAGCAGGCCCTCGGCGTTGATGGTTGCGGCATACACGGGACTGTCTGCGATTTTGGCGACGGGCAGGCTTTCGCCGGTGAGCATGGCTTCGTCGATGCTGGACGATCCGTCGATCACTTTGCCGTCCACCGGCACGGCTTCACCCGGGCGCACCACGAACACATCACCGACACGCATGTCGGCCACGGCAATTTCAACGATACCGCCATTGCGTTCGATGCGCGCAGTTTTGGGCTGTAGCCGGATCAGTTCCTCGATTGCGGCCGAGGCGCGGGCACGCGCCCGTGATTCCAGCAGTTTGCCGAGGAACACCAGCGTGATGATGCTGACTGCCGCTTCGAAATAAAGGTGGCCGTCGATTCCCAGCAGCACCACCGCCGCACTGTAGAAATACGCCATGCTGGTGCCGAGGGCGATCAATACATCCATGTTGGCGCCGCCGCCGCGCAGTGCGTGGTATGCGCCGACATAAAACCGCCAGCCGATCCAGAATTGCACCGGTGTGGCGATCAGCAGTTGTGCCAGCGGTGGCAGCCAGGCGGCGTGGGGGGCGCCAGTGAGCATGTGCAGCATCAGCGCGAAGAAGGGCAGGGTCAGCACCGCTGAAATGGTGAACAGCCGCAGGTCGCGCTGATAGGCGGCGACGCGCTCGGCCTTGCGCGTGGCATCGTCGCCGGCCACCGGTATTTGCGCGTCGTAACCGGCTTTACGGATAGTGTCGATCAGGTCGGCGGGCGCGATACGGCCGGCGGGATATTCGACATGGGCTTTTTCAGTGGCGAAGTTCACCGCCGCCTTGACGTCAGGCAGGCGGTTCAGCGTTTTTTCGATACGTGCCGCGCAGGCGGCGCAGGTCATGCCGGTAATCGGCAGGTCAATCACTGCAGGTTTGGCTGGCGCGGCAGGAAGGGCTTGGTCCATGGCGGTATCATATACCCCATATGGGTATATTTCGAGACCGCAGAGTATTTATTTTATATAATAAAATCAATAACTTATATAGATTATGGGACTGTGGCATCAAAAAAAGCGCCCCGGGCGGAGCGCCTTGTTGCTGATGGGTCGTGGTTCAACTGGCGGTGAGTGCACCATTGACGACGCGCACTTTCGCGCCAGTCTGAAATGCGGGTTGTGTGTCGTAAGAGAAGGTACGGCTGGTGCCGTCCTCCATGTTCACGAACACATCGTAGCGCGTGACGGATTTCATGTTCTTTTCGACCTGGTGGCCGGCGTAGGCACCGCCAGCCGCACCGGCAACGGTGGCGATTTTTTTGCCGGTCCCGCCGCCGACCTGATGGCCCAATACGCCGCCCAGCACGCCGCCCGCGATTGCGCCGAGTCCGCTGCCTTCACCCTTTTCGGCGATGGCGTTAACGCTCGTCACGACGCCGCAGCCGCTGCACACCGGCGCGGGTTTGGCTTGTTCAACCGGTGCCGACCCCGGTGGCGGCGTCTGGCTGGCAACTTTTTCCGCCGGTTTTGTTTCCGCGTGGTTGGTCTGCGCTTTCGGCTTGGAGGGTGCGGGCACCGACGCGGACTTCCTGGGTGCAGGTGCTGCAACCGGCTCTGCAACAGCGTTCGTCGATTTTTTCTCGACGGTTTCGGTCAGCGGCACCTTATCACCGCTCTTGGAGAATGAACTCGGGATGACGCCGGTCATGATGCCAATGCCGACGAGGCTGAATACGGTGACCGAAACCGCAGCTATGGCGATGAGCGGATTGATTTTGCTGGTTTCCGACATGATGGTTTTCCTTTAATGGTTCATTGCAACGCTGTCATCCTAATCTGCAGCATAGCCTCATGCACGTGGAGTAAGTCACATGGTTACAAAGCGTTACATCGTGTCGTAAACACAAGTGGCATCAGGCGATTAACTCGGCGCGGTTGCGGAATTGATCGAGTACTTCAGGATTGGCCAATGCCTCAATGTTTTTCACGGCCTGACCATGCACGATGTTGCGCACCGCGAGTTCAACGATCTTGCCGCTTTTGGTGCGCGGAATGTCGTTGACCTGCACCACCTGCGCCGGCACATGGCGCGGCGTGGTGTTGTCGCGAATCTGTTTTTTGATACGGTCGATCAGCGCGGCGTTCAGCGTCAGGCCGTCGCGCAGTCGCACGAACAGCACCACGCGCACATCGTTGGGTTGCGGCGGAGGCCAGTCCTGGCCGATGGCCAGACTTTCGACGACTTCATCCAGTTGTTCGACCTGGCGATAGATTTCGGCGGTGCCGATGCGCACGCCGCCGGGATTCAATACGGCATCGGAGCGGCCGAAAATCATCAAACCGTCGTGCGCCGTCAGTTCGACGTAGTCGCCGTGATGCCAGATGCCGGGGTAACGTTCGAAATAGGCTGCGCGGTATTTGGCGCCGTCCGCGTCGTTCCAGAAGCCGACCGGCATCGACGGGAAGGGGGCAGTACACACCAGCTCACCTTTTTCGCCGCGCACCGGGGTTCCCTCGTCGTTCCACACCTCGACCTTCATGCCCAGGCCGCGGCACTGCAGTTCGCCGCGCCACACCGGCAGTACCGGGCAGCCCAGCGCAAAACAGGAAATGATGTCGGTGCCGCCGGAGATCGACGCCAGTTGCAGGTCGGATTTGATGTTGCGGTAAACGTAGTCGAAACTCTCGGGAACCAGCGGCGAGCCGGTGGACAGCATCGCGCGCAGTGATGACAGATCATGGGTCTCACCCGGTGCGAGTCCGAATTTGGCCAGTGCGTCGATGTATTTCGCCGAAGTGCCGAACACCGTCATTTTTTCCTCTGCGGCGTAATCCCACAGCACTGCGCCTTTGGCGATGAACGGCGAGCCGTCGTAGAGCAGCAGCGTCGCGCCGGCGGCCAGCCCCGAAACCAGCCAGTTCCACATCATCCAGCCGCAGGTGGTGAAATAAAACAAGCGGTCACCGCGTTTGATGTCGGTGTGCAGTACATGTTCCTTCAGGTGCTGCAGCAGCGTGCCGCCGGCGCCGTGGACAATGCACTTCGGTACACCAGTGGTGCCCGACGAAAACATGATGAACAGCGGGTGGTCGAAGGGCAGCTGTTCGAATTGGATAGCGGCCGGTTTGAACGGCGCCATGAAGTCGTGGACATTGATGGCACGCGGCAGGTCAGCGATGTCGGGCGTGCCCGAGGCATAAGGCACGATCACCAGTTTTTCGACGCCCGGCAGTTGCGTCATGATCTCGCGCAGTCGCGGCAGGTTGTCGATGGTGATGTGGTTGTAGAAGTAACCGTCGGCGGCAAACAGGATGCGCGGCCCGATCTGGCCAAAGCGGTCGATTACACCTTGCACGCCGAAGTCCGGCGAACACGATGACCACACCGCGCCGATGCTGGTTGCAGCGAGCATGGCGATCACGGTGCCGGGCAGGTTGGGCATGTAGCCGGCGACGCGGTCGCCGGGCTTGATGCCGGCGGCGCGCAGGGCCTGGGCGAGGCGCGAGACTTCGTCGTGTAATTCGCGGAAGCTGATTTTGCTTTTGACCTGGTTTTCGCCCCAGAAGACTATCGCGGTATTTTTGTCCTCTTTGGCGTCATTCCGGCGTAGCAGGTTTTCGGCGTAATTGAGTTTTGCATCCGGGAACCAGCGTGCGCCGGGCATTTGTTCCGGGTTTTCCAGGGCGCGTCTGCCGCGCTGCCCGATGACGCCGCAGTGGTCCCAGACTGCTGTCCAGAATTCCGCCGGGTGGTCGACAGACCATTGATACAGCGCCGGATAGGCGTCGCACTGCGGCCCGCCGGATGCGGTGACATGGCGCATCAATGCCGTGATGTTGGCCGATGCGATTTGCTGCGAATCGGGCTGCCAGAGCGGTAAGTCCACTGCAACTCCTCCTGTTGCGGGGCGAGGTGTTATTCCGGCCGCATTTGCGGGAACAGGATCACGTCGCGGATCGACGGACTGTCGGTCAGCATCATCACCACGCGGTCGATGCCGATGCCGGCGCCGCCGCAGGGCGGCAGGCCGTATTCCAGTGCGCGGATGTAATCGGCGTCGTAATGCATGGCTTCGTGGTCGCCGGCATCCTTCTGCCGCACCTGTTCCATGAAGCGTTCGGCCTGGTCTTCCGGGTCGTTCAACTCGGAGAAGCCGTTGGCGATTTCGCGGCCGCAGATGTAGAGCTCGAAGCGTTCGGTCAACTCCGGATTCTGGTCGCTGCGCCGCGCCAGCGGCGAGACTTCCGCCGGGTAATCAACGATATAGGTCGGATCCCACAGTTCCGACTCGACAGTGTTCTCGAACAGTGTCAGTTGCAGGCCACCCAGGCCGTCTTTTTCGCGGAACGGGATTTTCAGCTCCATCAGCTTGGCGACGATGCGCGTGCGGTCGGTGAGCACGTCGTCGCCGATGTCTGGCCGGTATTTCTTGATGGCGCCGGCGATGGTCAGCCGGGCGAAGGGCTTGGACAGGTCGAGGGGGCGGCCTTGATAAGTGATCTGCTCAGTGCCGCAGGCCGCCTGCGCGGCCGTGCGCAGGATTTTTTCGATGAATTCCATCAGGAACGAGTGGGTGACGTAGGCTGCGTAGAACTCGAGCATGGTGAATTCCGGATTGTGCCGGGTCGACATGCCTTCGTTGCGGAAATTGCGGTTGATCTCGAACACCTTCTCGAAGCCGCCAACCACCAGCCGTTTCAGGTACAGCTCCGGCGCGATGCGCAGGTAGAGCTGCATGTCCAGCGCATTGTGGTGGGTGACGAAGGGGCGCGCCGAGGCGCCGCCGGGAATCGGCTGCATCATCGGGGTTTCGGCTTCGTAATAACGCCGGGCGATCAGCAGGTTGCGGATGGCCTGGATGATGCGCGCACGCTGCACGAACACGAGGCGCGTGTCCTCGTTCATGATCAGGTCGACGTAACGCTGGCGGTATTTCTGTTCCTGGTCGGTCAGGCCGTGGAATTTTTCCGGCAGCGGGCGCAGCGATTTGGTGAGCAGGCGGATGGTGCTGACGCGCACTGTCAGTTCGCCTTTTTGGGTTTTGAACAGCGTGCCCTGGGCGCCGACGATGTCGCCGGTGTCATAGTGTTTGAAGTCGTCGAGTGCATGGGCGCCGGTATCGTCGATCGACACATAAAGCTGGATCCTGCCGCTCATGTCCTGGATGGTTGCAAATGCCGCCTTGCCCATCACCCGCTTCAGCATGATGCGTCCGGCCACGCTGACTGCGATCGCCTGTTCAACCAGTGCCTTGGCATCCTTGTCTTCGTGTTCCGCAGCCAGCACTTCGGCGAGATGGGCGCGCACGAAGTCATTGGGGAAGGCGATGCCGTCTTTGCGCAGTTGGGCGAGTTTGGCGCGGCGTTCCTCGATGATGCGGTTGGTATCGACGGGCGGCGCGGTGTTCGGGTTTTCCATGATGTGTTTTTCCGTTTTACAAGCCTGTGGTTTATAAGCCTGCGATTTATAAGTCTTAATAAGTCTTATTTACAGGCCTGACTATAGGCCGGACTTCAGGCTGGCTGTGATGAAGGGGTCGAGGTCGCCGTCGAGCACGCCCTGGGTATTGCCGATTTCGACGTTGGTGCGCAGGTCCTTGATGCGCGACTGGTCGAGCACGTAAGAGCGGATCTGGTGGCCCCAGCCGATGTCGGTCTTGGAGTCTTCCATGGCCTGTTTCTGTTCGTTGCGCTTGCGCAATTCGAGTTCGTAGAGCTTTGACTTCAGCATCGCATTGGCTTCCGCGCGGTTGCGGTGCTGCGAGCGGTCGCTCTGGCATTGCACGACGATGCCGGTGGGGATGTGGGTGATGCGCACCGCGGAGTCGGTCTTGTTGATGTGCTGGCCGCCGGCGCCGGAGGCGCGGTAGGTGTCGATGCGCAGGTCCGCCGGATTGATGTCGATCTCGATGGAATCGTCGACTTCCGGGTAAACGAACACGCTGGCAAACGAGGTATGGCGGCGGTTGTTCGAATCAAACGGCGATTTGCGCACCAGGCGGTGCACACCGGACTCGGTGCGCAGGTGGCCGAAAGCGTAATCACCGGTGATTTTAAGCGATGCGCTTTTGATGCCGGCGACGTCGCCGGCGGATTCCTCAAGCACCTCGACGCGGAATTTTTTGGTTTCGCAGTAGCGCAGGTACATGCGTTCGAGGATCGAGGCCCAATCCTGCGCTTCGGTGCCGCCGGATCCCGACTGGATGTCGAGGAAGCAGTTGTTCGGGTCCATCGGGTTGGCGAACATGCGGCGGAATTCCATGTCCTCCACGATACCGGCGAGTTTGGCCGCATCCTGCTCAAGCCCGACGAGGGTGTTGTCGTCCTGCTCCGTGCGCGCCATTTCGAACAGTTCGCTGGCATCGCGCAGGTCGCGGTCGAGGCCCTTCAGCGTGACAACAATGCCTTCCAGAATCTTGCGTTCGCGGCCGACTTCCTGGGCGCGCGCCGCGTCATTCCACAGCGCAGGATCTTCGCTGAGCTTGATCAGTTCTTCGAGACGGCGGGTTTTCGCATCGTAGTCAAAGATACCTCCGCAACGCCCCCGCGCGTTCTTCAAGGTCGTGCAGGCGATTGGCGATGGCGTTGATGCGTTCGGCTTCCATGGGGTTTCCGCGAAAAAGGCGGATTTTACAGTAGCGGGCGACCGGCGCCAGTTACTTCACCATGCCGATCTCGGTGAGAGCACCCTTGAGGTCCTCGTATCGCGCGTCGAGGTACTGGCGCGCGGCCTCATGCTTGCGGAAATCCGCAACCCAGAAGTTTTTGTCAATCTCCTTGCGCCACTCATCGGTAGCCACCGCGCGCTCAAAGACATTTTCCCAAAAGGCCACTTGCTGCGGCGTGAGCCCCTTCGCTCCGACCATGACGCGACCGCTTTCACCGGTCACATTGACGCCCAGTTCTTTCCAGGTCGGCACGTTGGCCAGACTGCCCGTGAGCCGCTTTTCCGCGGCGAGCGCGATCATGCGCAATTGCCCGGTCTGGATGTGTGGTCCAAGTCCGGTGGGTGTCAGTACCAGTGCGTCGATGTGGCCGCCGAGCAGCGCGGTCATCCCTTCACTACCGGCTTTGAAGGCAACAAGCTTCAGTTTGCGCAGGTCTTCACGAGTGAGACCCGCGGCCTTGAGCACCTGAATCAGCGCAATGTGGTTGGCATTGCCAAAAGCAGTGCCAATCGCGATGCTGATTGAAGTCGGATCCTTGCGCAGCCGCGCGGTGAACTCGCGTCCGTCCTTGATCGTCGAATCGCCCTTGACGATGAAGCCGAACGGCTCGGTAAAAAGCAGCGCGAGCGGCGTGGTATCAGTGTAGGAGACGGCGGTTCTGCCGCTGATGTGGCTGGCCAGCGCTGTCGGCGTCAGCAGCAGGACATAGCGGCCATCGCCGGGATACTGCGTCAGATAATTGAGCGCCAGCGCGCCGCCTGCACCTGACTTGTTGACCACCAGTACTGGAACGTCGACTAGTTTGCGAGACTGCATCGCTTGTTGCAGCACGCGCATTACCGTGTCTTGGGAGCCGCCGGCAGCCGCGCCCACGATAAGCTCCACCGTGCGATCCGGTCGCCAGTCCGCAGCCGCGGCGACGCTGGCACAGAGCCCCAGCAGTATTATATTTACTATTAAAAACAATTGCTTATGGAGCATTCCGATGAGTCTCATAGTCGTCATTGAATTCCTGCCGAACTACCAGCCGGCGGCGTAATTCTCGCGGCGAGGGTCGGCGCCGGCGTGCAGCCAACCGGTTTTCCGGTCATTCTGTATCGCGCACACGGCGCCTGCGCGCGCTGTCATTTCCGGCCACAGTTCGACATCGCGTCCGAGTTCGCGCAGCGCTTGCACGGTATCCTCCGGCGCGCGGCTTTCGATGCAAAGCCGTCCCGGCAGGTATTCGTGGGGCGCAAAGGAATTGGGAAAATTGAAGCTGGCGAAGCGCGGTGCTTCGACTGCCTGCTGCACGGTCATGCCGAAGTGCGCGATATTGAACAGAACCTGCAGCATGGCCTGGCACTGCACGTCGCCGCCAGGCGTGCCGAAAGTGAGAAACAATTCCCCGTCGCGGAAAGCCATGCCCGGTGACGGTGTGAGGCGCGGCCGTTTTCCCGGCTGAACATCACTGGGGTGTCCCCGCGTCAGGCGCGACTGCGTGCCACGGCTCGAAATCGTAAGGCCGGTGCCGGGGATCACCGGTGTATCGCGCGAATTGTCTGAAAGTGTTGCTGAATAGGCATTGCCCTCGCCATCGACCACGCCGCAGTAAATGGTGTCCAAGCTTTCCGGAACAGTGACGGCGCGCGGGCCGCGCTGGGCTGTGCGTGCCGCGGCGCCGGGCGGCGTACCGGCATTCGGCATTTCGCGGAAGGCGCGGCGGGCATCGATGCGCGCGCGCTGTCGTGCCGCGTATTCTGCCGACAGCAATCCTGCGGTCGGCACATTGACGAACTTCGGATCGCCGACGTAAGCCTCGCGGTCGGCGAAAGCGAGATCCAGCGCGCTCGACAGTGTATGCACATAGGCTGCGGAATTGTGGCCGAGGGCTGCGACATCCATACCTTCGAGTGTTTTCAGCGTCTGCAGCAGCACGATGCCCTGACACCAGACATCACAGGCATGCACTTCATAATTGTTGTAGCCGGCACGGATGCTGTTTTCCACCGGGACTTCAAAATCGGCAAGGTCTTCACGCGTGACGAAGCCGCCGTTGATGGCGTGGTAGGCCGCGATTTTTTCCGCGATCGGTCCGCGATAAAAATAATCATGTACTGCGCGCAATCGTGACGCGCGATCGCCACTGGCGCGTTGTTCGGCTTCGATCATGCTGCCGATGGTGCGTGCCAGATCGGTCTGCAGGAACGCTTCACCCAGTTCGGGCGCGCGCCCGCCCGGACAGAAAATTTTCGCGTTCTCGGGAAACGTCTGGTACTTGTCGGCATGCTTGTGTAGGTTGTTCCGCAGCGCGGGATAGACGCCAAAGCCGTCCTGCGCGAATTCCCGGGCTGCGCTGGCAGCCTCTCCGAAGCTGATGGTGCCGAATTGCCGCAGTGCCTCAATGTGGGTGGCAGGCGCTGCCGGCAGAACCGTGCGCAGCAGGCCGCGTGGTACGCTTTTGCCACCAGCGAGCACGAGTTGATCGATTTTGGTGCTGGCAGGCCAGTAGCCAAGTCCGGCGAGACTCACCACGCGTTGCTGTTTCGCGAGATAGATCAGCGTTGGTGCGACGCCGGCAAAGCCGACGATGTCGGGCTGCAGCACGGCCAGCGCCATCGAGGCCGTAACCCCGGCATCCACGGCGTTGCCACCGCGTTCGAGGATGCGCGATGCTGCCATCGAGGCAAGGTAGTGCCCGGTGGTGACCGCATGATGGCGTGCGACAAAGGTCGGACGCCAGCTGGGTATCATCGCTGTCGCGCGCCACGGAGAGGATGCGGGAGTAGCACTCATTTTTGTTCCTTTACAGAGATACTTCGCCTGGTGGACGCGCGACAGGTATCACGTAATTGCGACGCATGACATCATCGCGAAGCACGACTCACAAGTCAACTGACTGGCGTCTTCACCGGCTTGCCGGAGAGATGCAGCAGTATGTTTTCAATCTGCAGATTGCCCATGGCTGTGCGGGTTTCATTGGTGGCGCTGGCCATGTGCGGCAGCAGTACGGCGTTGTCGAGTTCAAAAAACTCTGGCGGCACATCGGGCTCTTTCTCGAAGACATCGAGTCCGGCTCCGGCGATTTTCTTTTCCTGCAGATATTTCAGCAGCACCGGCTGGTCGACCACCGAGCCGCGTGCGACGTTGACCAGGTAACCCTGCGGGCCCAGCGCATCCAGCACTGCGGCATTGACCAGCTTGTCGGTTTCGGCGCCGCCGGGCGTGATCACCAGCAGCACATCCGAGTTTTTCGCCAGCGTCACCGCATCGGGATCGTAGGCGTAGGGCACAGCCTTTTTGTTGCGGTTGTGATAACGGATGTTCATTTTGAAAGCCTGCGCGCGCGCAGCAATTTCCTCGCCGATGCGGCCGAGGCCGAGGATGCCCAGGGTTTTGCCGCCGAGCGAAGTGGTGAACGGATAGGTGCCGTCAGTTTTCCAGCGCCCGGCACGCAGGTATTTGTCGGCCTGTGGAAATTTGCGCATGGTGTTCAGCACCAGCGCCATCGCGCAGTCGGCGACGCAATCATTCAGCACGTTGGCGGTATTGGTGACGATGATGCCGCGTTGTTTCGCGGCGTCGAGGTCGATCTGGTCCACGCCGACGCCGAAGTTGGCGATGATTTCCAGCCCGGGCAGTGCATCCATCAGTGCGGCATCGACTTTCGAATGGCCGGTATGGGCCAGCGCCCGTATTTTCGGTGCGGCTGCTTTGAGCGCTGCGGCGCGATCCGGCGCCTCCCACAGCTTGATCAGTGAAAACTCCAGCGCCATGCGCTTCTGGGTGACCTGATGGCCTTTTGAGGTGAGAAGGAGATCGTGTTTCATGGCGGCCTTATGTAATTGATTTTAAATGATTATCTAACGGTGCCCGGTGCGGCGTTTAATGCAGTATTTGAATCCGTCAGCAGTTTGCCGCCGAAAGACGCGTTGTCGAGTGATATCCATCCGCGTTCGACCAAGGGGCCGGGATTGAAACGGAAGCTTTTTGAGGCGGCGAGTTTTTGCGCGAGGCTTGCAAGCGCGGCGCGATCCAGCGGCTGTTTGCGCGGCAGGGCGTACAGGATGCGGTTGCTGGTGCCGGCGACGCGCAGCACGTGGAGTTCGCCAAAGGTTTCCTGATAGGTGTGCACCATCGAATCGTAGGACGGCCTGGTTGCCGTGAACCAGATGTTGCTGATGACGACACCATCGACACGCACCGCGCGGCGCACCGCAGTCAGGAACTCCTTTGTTGTCAGGTGCGCCGGCACGGCGTCGGCACCGAAGGCGTCAAGGAAAATGACATCGTACGGTTGCCGCACGGCTTCGATGAATTTGCGGCCGTCGACGATATGGATGCGCATGCGTTCATCTTCACGGAAGCCGAGATAATTTTTTGCCGCAAACGCGACTTCAGGATTGATGTCGACGGCGTCGATGTCGGCTTCAGGATAATGTTTGCGCAGGAAGGCGGGCAGGGTGCCGCCGCCCAGTCCGATGATCAGGAAGCGCCGTGGTTCCGGGCTCAACGCGATGCCGGTCAGCGCGACCGGTATGTAGAACAGCCCCAGGTATTCCGGATCGCCGAGCTTGACCAGGCTCTGGCGCACGCCGTTGCGACCGAAACGCAGCGCGCGCATGTTGTCGCCTTCATCGGTGATGACGACGGTGCCGTAGTCCGAGGCTTTTTCGTACAGTACCGAGCTGTTGGCGAGGGCCGGTGCGGCCTGCAGCAGTAGTGTCAGCAGGACGCCCAGCCACAGTACGCTGCTGCTGCGATGTTCAGACAATGACTACTCCTCACCCGATGCTGCTGATTTTTGTAAGAGCGCCTAACAGAATGACTTTTTTCAGCCCCTCACCCCCTCCCTCTCCCCGCGAGCGGGGAGAGGGAGGGAATTCATTTTGTTAGGTGTCCTAAATTATGCGATCAGTCTGCAGCCTGCCAGTGTTCCAGGATCAGTTGCAGCGTCGCCGCGCCATTGTAATGGTTTGCGGACAGCCGGTAGGTCGCGGTGATGTGGTCAGGCAGCGGGTCGGCATGACCGAACAGCATGGCATCGAGTTGCTGGCCGCCGCGGCGCAGTCGCAGTTTCAGATGGCGCTCGCCGACGATGCGTTGTGCGGCGACTTCAAAGCGGTCGTAAAAACGCGGTTCCGGGAAACCCTGGCCCCATACGGCATCCACCATCGTGGTTGCGTTGGCCAGCGTCATTTCTTCCGGCGGCAGGGAGCCATCGGTGACCCATTCGCGTTCGAGGTCGGCGGGGGTCAGCAGTTCTGCGGCGACAGACTCGAAGGCGTCGCGGAAGGCGTTGAAGCCGTTTTCATGCAAGGTCAGGCCGGCGGCCGCGGCATGGCCGCCGAAACGGACAATGAGTTCCGGGTGCCGTTTCGAGATCAGGTCCAGCGCGTCGCGCAGATGCAGCGCTGTGATCGAGCGGCCCGAACCCTTGATCTCGCCATTGCCGGCAGCGGCGAAGACAAACGTCGGGCGATGAAAACGTTCGCGCAGGCGCGAGGCGAGGATGCCGATCACACCCTGGTGCCAGCCCGGTTCATAAAGGCTCAGCGTGTAACCGGGCTCCACGTTTTCCACGCTGGCCAGCGCGGATTCCTGCATGCCGGTTTCGACGTCGCGGCGTTTGCGGTTGAACTGATCGAGCTGGCGCGCGATTTCCGCAGCGCGGCCAGGGTCATCCGTGGTCAGGCACTCAATGCCGACCGACATGTCATCCATGCGCCCGGCAGCATTCAATCGCGGTCCGGCAACAAAGCCGAGATCGTAGGTGCCTGCGCGGCGGACTTCGCGTCCGGCGGCATTGAACAAGGCATTGATGCCCGGTTGCGCACGGCCGGCGCGGATGCGCTGCAGGCCCTGTTGCACCAGCAGCCGGTTGTTGTCGTCGAGTTTGACCACATCGGCGACGGTACCCAGTGCGACGAGGTCGAGCAGGGTGCCGAGATTGGGCTCCGTTCCCGTCTTCCGGCCGAAGGCCGGCGCGTGTCTCCCCTCGCGGTCCCTCACCCCCGACCCCTCTCCCGGGGGGGGCGGGGAGGCAAGTGCTTCCCTTCTCCCCTCGGG
>ENA-ORBV01003344-ORBV01003344.1-microbial-mat-metagenome-genome-assembly--contig:-NODE-3344-length-32203-cov-8.973542_pt1 | contig 32203 bp, 31 predicted proteins | sample MGYA00237777_ERZ505514 | MGnify/ENA primary metagenome ERZ505514 (study PRJEB26160, sample SAMN06269048) | microbial mat metagenome | isolation source: Oligotrophic lake microbial mat | place... | reverse complement strand
TACACCTCTCTATTCGTCGGCAGCGTCAGATGTGTATAAGAGACAGGCGCGGTTCGGCCCGGTGCCCCGTGGCCCGTGGCCCGCGTCCCGACGCCCCAGCTCCCGCTCCGGGACGTCCCGACGAGCAGGGTGGCTCCGAGTCGGCCCGCTCCGGCGCACCGCGACCGGGCCCCCGTACCACGCCGCCCGGCCCCTCACGGCCCGGCAACAACCCGTTCGCGCCCAGCCAGGGGATGCCCCGCTCCGGGGGCCCCTCACGACCTGGCAACAACCCCTTCGCACCGAGCCAGGGGATGCCCCGCCCGGCTGGGCGCCCCGCTGGGCCGAGCGGTCCCGGCGGCATTCCGCGGCCACCGGCCGAGGGAGGCTCACGACCCAACCCGGGCATGATGCCGCCGCGGCCCCCGGCCCGTTCCGGGCCCGGCGCAGGTTCAGGCGGTCCCGGAGGCCCGGGTCGCCCAAGGCCCGGCGGCACCGCCGCCCCGGGTCGCGGCCGCCCGGGCGCCCCCGCCGGCGGCGGCGCCCCGGGCCGTCCCGGTGGTGCCGGTGGCGGCGGCGGCATGCCCAACTCGGGCGGCTTCGGCAAGGCCCGTGGCGGCCGTGGCGGCACCCAGGGCGCCTTCGGGCGCGCCGGTGGCCGCCCGGTGCGCGGTCGCAAGTCCAAGAAGCAGCGTCGGCAGGAGTTCGACAACATGGCGGCGCCCACCCTGGGCGGCGTCAGCGTTCCCCATGGCGACGGCTCGACCATCGTCCGGCTGCGTCGCGGTTCCAGCCTGACCGACTTCGCCGAGAAGATCGACGCGAACCCGGGCTCGCTGGTCACCGTGCTGTTCCACCTGGGTGAGATGGCCACGGCGACGCAGAGCCTCGATGAGGACACGTTCATCACCCTCGGTACCGAGCTGGGCTACGACATCCGGATCGTCAGCCCCGAGGACGAGGACCGCGAGCTGCTCGAGGGCTTCTCGATCGACCTCGGAGCCGAGGCGGAGGAGGACGCAGGCTTCCTGCAGGAGCGTCCGCCGGTCGTCACCGTCATGGGTCACGTCGACCACGGCAAGACCAAGCTGCTCGACGCGATCCGGCGCACTGACGTGGTGGCCGGCGAGGCCGGAGGCATCACCCAGCACATCGGTGCCTACCAGGTGCATGCCACTCACGAGGACACCGACCGGGCGATCACGTTCATCGACACTCCAGGTCACGAGGCGTTCACCGCGATGCGTGCCCGCGGTGCGCGGGTGACCGACATCGCGATCCTCGTGGTCGCCGCCGACGACGGCGTGATGCCACAGACCATCGAGGCGCTGAACCACGCCCAGGCGGCCGGCATCCCGGTCGTCGTGGCGGTCAACAAGGTGGACAAGCCGGACGCCAACCCGTCGAAGATCCGCCAGCAGCTCACCGAGTACAACCTGGTGGCCGAGGAGTACGGCGGCGACACGATGTTCGTCGACGTCTCCGCGACTCAGCGCAGCGGCCTCGACGAACTGCTCGAAGCGGTGCTGCTGACCGCCGACGCGGCGCTGGAACTGACCGCCAACCCGACCAAGGACGCCCGCGGTGTCGCCATCGAGGCCAACCTCGACAAGGGCCGCGGCCCCGTGGCGACCGTGCTCATCCAGAGCGGCACGTTGCGGGTCGGCGACGCCATCGTGGCCGGCACCGCCTACGGCCGGGTCCGGGCGATGCTCGACGAGAACGGCAACAGCCTGGCCGAGGCGACACCAGCCCGCCCGGTCCAGGTCCTGGGCCTGACCAGCGTGCCGGGCGCCGGCGACAGCTTCCTGGTCGCGCCGGACGACCGGACTGCCCGCCAGATCGCCGAGAAGCGCGAGGCCGTCGAGCGCAACGCCATGTTGGCCAAGGCTCGCAAGCGGATCAGCCTGGAGGACTTCACCAAGGCGCTGGAGGCCGGCAAGGTCGAGACCCTCAACCTCATTCTCAAGGGTGACGGCGCGGGCTCGGTCGAGGCGCTGGAGGAGGCGCTGCTCAAGATCGACGTGGGCGAGGAGGTCGAGCTCCGGGTCATCGACCGTGGCGTGGGTGCCATCACTCGCACCAACGTCATGCTCGCCTCCGCCTCCGACGCCGTGGTCATCGGGTTCAATGTGCGGCCGGACGGGCCCGCGACCGAGCTCGCGGACCGGGAAGGCGTCGACATCCGGTACTACTCGGTCATCTACGCCGCGTTGGACGACATCGAGAACGCGTTGAAGGGCATGCTGCGGCCGGAGTTCGCCGAGGCGCAGCTGGGCACCGCCGAGGTCCGCGAGGTCTACCGGTCCAGCAAGTTCGGCAACATCGCCGGCTGCCTGGTCCGCTCGGGCGAGATCCGTCGCAACGCCAAGGCACGGCTCATCCGTGACGGTGTCGTGGTCGGTGACAACCTGACCATCGAGTCGTTGCGACGGTTCAAGGACGACGCCACCGAGGTCCGGGAGGGCTTCGAATGCGGCATCGGCCTGGGCTCGTTCAACGACATCCGCGTCGACGACGTCGTCGAGACCTTCGAGATGCGGGAGAAGCCGCGGAGCTGACCAACGGAACTGATCGAGGAGAGCGGGCGTGTTCGTCGCTGCCCTGACCGCCGATGTCCTGGTGCCGACCAGCAGGTCACGAAAGGACAAGCGCTCGGTGGTCAAACCACTGGTCGCCGAGCTGGCCCGGCTGGGCGTCAGTGCCGCCGAGACCGGACACCTCGACCTGCTGCGGCGGGCCGAGGTGGCGGTCGCGGTGGTGTCCTCGACCGCACGGCATGCCGGGGAGGTGCTGGACTCCTGCGAGCGGGTGGTGCGCGGCCGTCCCGAGCTCGAGGTCGTCAGCGTGCGGCGCCGGTTGTGGAAGGACAGTGACGACGATGCCAGTGACGATCTGGCTGCCGAGGATGTCGAGGACTCGATGACGGACCGCTGGGAGGACCACCGTGGCTGACCCCGCCCGGGCCAGGAAGCTCGCCGACCGGATCAAGGTCGTGGTGTCGGAATCGCTGCGCACGCGCGTCAAGGACCCGCGGCTCGGCTTCGTCACGATCACCGACGTCCGGGTCACCAACGACCTGCAGCACTCCACGGTCTTCTACACCGTGCTCGACGGGGACTCCGGCGACGAGACGGCCGCCGCGCTGGCGAGCGCCCGCGGGCTGCTACGGAGCGAGATCGGTCGGCAGACCGGCATCCGGCTGACGCCCACTGTCGAGTTCGTCGCCGACGGGGTGCCGGAAGCGGCGTCGCGGATCGACGACCTGGTCGAAGCGGCTCGCGCGCGGGACGCCGAGATCGCCGCCGCCGCGGCGGGAGCGGTGCCGGCCGGAGAGGCCGACCCGTACCGCAAGCCGCGGGTCATCGACGATGAGGACGACCAGCCTGATGATCGTCAAAGTGTGTACTGAGGCTCTCGCGAAACATGTACTGAGAGCCCCGCGAAACAAGTCCTCTCGCGGCAAGACCACGACAGCGCTTCGGCATGCGCGCGACGTCCTGCGCCTGGAACGGCCGGAGGATGCGGCCGCCGCCGCCGACACCCCTGGCCAGTTGATCCTCACCGGCAGCGTGCGCGGTGAGGTACACCCTGCCGTGCCGGGTCAGGCGCCTGAGCCGGTTCGACGACCAGGCGGGGACGACATCGAGGATGCCGACGGCACCGGTGTCACCGGCGCTAGCGCACCGCACGAATCCGACGCGGCACACCTGCTGTGGCTGCGAGAACACCCCGGTGACCGATTCCTGGCCTGCCTCGTCCTGCACACCGGATCGCGGATCCACCGGTACCGACCGGACATGGCCGCCATCCCGATCGCGTGCCGGTGGGGCACCGCCAGTGGCTGAGGGCACTCGGCTGGGCGGACTGGTCATTGTCGACAAGCCGTCAGGCATGACCAGCCACGATGTCGTCGGCCGGATCCGTCGGCTGGCGCAGACCCGCCGGGTCGGCCACGCCGGCACGCTGGACCCGGCGGCGACCGGCGTGCTGGTGATCGGCGTCGAGTGGTCGACCCGGTTGCTGACCTTCCTGTCCGGGCACGACAAGGCGTACGAGGCGACCATCCGGTTCGGCCGCTCCACCGTGACCGACGATGCCGAGGGCGAGACGCTGCAGGTCGCGGACCCCTCCGGCGTGACCAACGAGGCGATCGCCGCCGCCGTGGCACCGCTCACCGGGGCCATCCGTCAGGTTCCCTCGGCGGTGAGCGCGGTCAAAGTCGCCGGGCAGCGCGCGTACGCACGGGTGCGGGCCGGGGAGGACGTGGCGCTGGAGCCTCGTTCGGTGACGGTCAGGACGTTCGACGTCGGGCCCGTGCGCTTCGGACGCATGCCCGACCAGACGCCGTGGTGTGAGGTCGACGCCTACCTCGAGGTCAGCGCCGGGACCTACATCCGCGCGCTGGCCCGCGATCTTGGCGCAGCGCTGGATACCGGGGCGCACCTCACTGCCTTGCGGCGCACCCGGTCGGGGCCGTTCGCGCTGTCCGACGCCACGCCGCTGGCGCTACTGGAGAGCATGGGCGGCCTCGGCGGGCGGCTGTTGCCGCCGGGCGACATCGTCTCGACGTTCCTGACATCGGTGACGGTCGCCGACGACATCGCGGTCCGGATCCGTCATGGTCAGCGCGTCGAGGGCCATGGCACTGGTCAGGCGGTACTCGCGGTGCGGGACACCGGCGGTGACCTGGTGGCCGTGGCAGACGACACCGGGCTCGTGCTGCGGTACCTCGCGGTGGCGCCCCCCGTGTGACGGCGAGCCCACGGCATCGTGTGGACGCCGACGACGTCCATGCCATCACACAGCCCGTCAGATGCCGTCCAGGTGGGTGTCGAACCAGGCGTTCAACGGGGTGAGTTCGCGCCAGGTGGCCGCGACCCGATCCTTCGCCTCGGCGGTGAACAGCCAGTCGTCGACGGTGAACAACCGGCCGGCGTGCAGGCCCTTGTGCCGGAGCAGGTCGATCCGAGGATGATCGGGATCGAAGCCGCGCGGCGCCCGCACCAGACTGGCGCCGCCCACATCGAGCCCCGACGCGACCAGGTCCGCGACGATCACGGTGAGCGGGCGACCGGTGTGCTCGTTGTCGACCGCCGCCCGGTAGCGGGCCAGGGCGTCACGGTCGAAGGTGTATCGGCCGCCCCCGGCGTACAGGCCGTTGGCCGACAGTTGGACGTAATACCCGCTGCCGGTGCCCTCGCGGGTGGGACTGGGCCCGGTGAACGCTCCGAGGTGGTCCTTGTACGGCGACTTGTCGGCACTGAACCGGACGTCACGGTAGGGCCGGAAGATCTTGGCCGAACCGAACTCGTCGGCCAGTTCCGCCAGCATCGCGCTCATCGGCCCCCGGGCCGACCGCTCGTAGGTCTCGCGTTGATCGTTCCAGTAGGACTTGGAGTTGTCGGCGCCCAGGCCGTCGAAGAACTCCAAGGCATCCGGATGGAACCCCGCGAAACCCGCCGGGGAAGCGGTTGACCCGTTGCTGGCCATGCTCACGCGGCCCACCGTAGACGGGGCTGATCCCATGGGGATCATGCGGGCCTTTCCGTGATCAAGTCGGATGCGATCACGGGAAGCCCCGCACGTTGAATCCATCCGGGGTGTGCTTGCGCAAGGGAATGAGTGCGGCTGGCACTCTTGGGCCGTGCACCGGTGGTTCGGCCTCGACGAGGTTCCGCAAGGAACCGGGCCCAGCGTTCTCACCCTCGGCAACTTCGACGGTGTCCATCGCGGGCACGCCGCCGTGCTGGGTGAAGTGGTGCGGGAGGCCCGTTCCCGTGAGGCCCTGGCGGTCGCGGTCACCTTCGACCCGCACCCGCTGCAGGTGCTCCACCCCGACACCGCGCCCGAGTCGATCACCGGCCTGGACCAGCGGCTGGACCTGCTGGCCGGCACCGGGCTGGACGCCGTGGTGGTGCAACCGTTCACCCGCGAACTCGCGGCGCAGACACCCGCGCAGTACGTCGAGTCGGTCTTCGTCAGGGCGCTGGGCGCCGTGGGTGTCGTCATCGGTGCCGACGTCCGCTTCGGGGTCAAGAACTCCGGTGACATCACGGCCCTGCGGCAGCTCGGCGAGGAGTACGGGTTCGACGTGGTGGGCCTCGACGACCTGGGGTCGGCGCCAGGATCGCAAGGGGGCTCGGCACCTGGATGGGGCGTCGGCAAGGCCCGCCGGTGGTCCTCGACATGGGTGCGGGAGCTGCTGGCAGCCGGCGACGTGGCCGCCGCCGCCGACGTGCTCGGTCGGCGGCACGCCGTCCTCGGCACCGTCGTCCACGGCCAGGCGCGGGGCCGCGACCTCGGCTACCCCACGGCCAACATCGGTGAGCCGGGCGGTGCCGGTCTGATCCCGGCCGACGGGGTCTATGCGGGCTGGCTGGTCGACGACGCGGGCACCCGGTGGCCGTCGGCGATCTCGGTCGGCACCAACCCGCAGTTCGGCGAGGAGGAGCGGCGGGTCGAGGCACACGTCATCGACCGGACGGGCCTGGACCTCTACGGCCGGCGGGTCGCCGTGGAGTTCGAGCGATGGTTGCGGCCGATGGTGGTCTTCGACGATCTGGCGGGATTGCTGGGGCAGATGCGCCGCGACGTCGACGCGGCGCGGGCGGCACTGCGCGGCCAGAGCTGAGAGGTTGCTAGGATCACGGGTGCCGTGTAACGGCCGCGGTTTCCGTGTGCCCGGGAGGACAAGCCCCCGTGGCTCCGCGCAACGACCTCCCGGAGGACATCTTGCCGCTCGAATCTGCCACCAAGCAGCAGATCATCGCCGAATACGGCGCCAACGACGCTGACACCGGGTCCCCCGAGGTCCAGGTCGCCATGCTGACCCGTCGTATCAAGGACCTGACCGAGCACCTCAAGGTTCATCAGCACGACCACCACAGCCGGCGGGGCCTGCTGCTGCTCGTCGGCCAGCGCCGGCGGCTGCTCGGGTACCTGCAGAAGGTGGACATCAACCGCTACCGCACCCTGATCGAGCGGCTCGGCCTGCGCCGCTGAGGCGACGCGCGACCGCTGAACAGCACCATCCAGTAACCACCCAGCAACCATCCGACCACGAGCCCGCGGCACGCCGCCGGTCCTCGGTGGTGGCCCCCGGGCGGCCCGACCGGTCACCCGTGAGCCTCGATCGAAGGCCGGCCACACCCTTCGCAGCGGGCGCGTGACAACGCCGAAGGAGAACCACCGCGTGGAGGACACCACGTTCGCAGAGGCCGTTATCGACAATGGCCGTCACGGCACCAGGACCATCCGATTCGAGACCGGCCGGCTCGCCCGCCAGGCCGCCGGATCCGCCGTCGTCTACCTCGACGGCGAGACCATGCTGCTCTCGGCCACGACGGCCAGCAAGCAGCCCAAGGCACAGTTCGACTTCTTCCCGCTGACCATCGACGTCGAGGAGCGGATGTACGCCGCGGGCCGCATCCCCGGCTCGTTCTTCCGGCGCGAGGGCCGCCCCAGTACCGAGGCCATCCTCGCCTGCCGCCTCATCGACCGGCCGTTGCGCCCCAGCTTCGTCTCGGGCCTGCGCAACGAGATCCAGGTCGTCGTCACCGTCATGGCGCAGCACCCCGACGACAACTACGACGTCGTCGCCATCAACGCCGCGTCCATGTCGACTCAGCTGGCCGGGCTACCGTTCTCCGGCCCCATCGGCGGCGTCCGGGTCGCCCTCATCGACGGTCAGTGGGTGGCCTTCCCCACCTACAGCCAACTGGAATCGGCCGTGTTCGACATGGTCGTCGCCGGCCGCGTCGTCACCGCGCCCGACGGCAGTACGGACGTCGCGATCATGATGGTCGAGGCGGAGGCCACCGGCGCCACGTGGGACCTCGTGGCCGGTGGCGCCCAGCCGCCGACCGAGGAGGTCGTCGCCCAGGGTCTCGACGCCGCCAAACCCTTCATCGCCGCGCTGTGCGCCGCTCAGGCCCAGGTGGCGGCCGCGGCCGCCAAGGAGACCGCCGCGTTCCCGACCTTCCCCGACTACGCCGAGGACGCTTATCAGGCGGTCGCGGGCCTGGTCAACGACGAGCTGTCGCAGGCGCTGATGATCGCGGGCAAGGCCGACCGCGAGGCTGCCCAGGCGCAGCTCAAGGAGCGGGTGCTCGCCGAGCTGGGTGGGCAGTTCGCCGAGCGCACGGGCGAGCTGAGCGCCGCCCTGAAGTCCTTGACCAAGAAGCTGGTCCGCCAGCGCATCCTCACCGACAAGGTCCGGATGGACGGCCGCGGCCTGGCTGACATCCGTCAGCTCTCCGCCGAGGTCGACGTGCTGCCTCGGGTCCACGGATCGGCGCTGTTCGAGCGCGGTGAGACCCAGATCCTGGGCGTCACCACGCTGAACATGCTCAAGATGGAGCAGCAGATCGACAGCCTCGGCCCGGAGACCAAGAAGCGCTACCTGCACCACTACAACTTCCCGCCGTACTCCACCGGCGAGACGGGCAGGGTCGGCTCGCCGAAGCGGCGCGAGATCGGCCACGGCGCCCTGGCCGAGCGGGCGATCATGCCCGTGCTGCCCGGCCGCGAGGACTTCCCCTACGCGATCCGACAGGTCTCCGAGGCACTCAGCTCCAACGGATCCACCTCGATGGGCTCGGTCTGCGCCTCGACGCTGTCGCTGCTCAACGCTGGTGTCCCGTTGCGGGCGCCGGTCGCGGGCATCGCCATGGGCCTGGTCTCCGACACGGTCGACGGCGTCACCGAATACGCGGCGCTGACCGACATCCTGGGTGCCGAGGACGCGTTCGGTGACATGGACTTCAAGGTTGCCGGGACCAGCCAGTTCGTCACTGCGATCCAGTTGGACACCAAGCTGGACGGCATCCCCGCCTCGGTGCTCGCCTCGGCGCTGACTCAGGCGCGCGACGCCCGGCTGCACATCCTGTCCGTCATGGCGCAGGCCATCGACAGCCCGGACGAGCTCAGCCCGACGGCGCCGCGGATCATCACGATCAAGGTGCCGGTCGACAAGATCGGCGAGGTGATCGGCCCCAAGGGCAAGATCATCAACCAGATCCAGGAGGAGACCGGCGCGGACATCAGCATCGAGGACGACGGCACGGTCTTCATCGGCGCCACCGACGGCCCCTCGGCCGAGGCGGCGCGCCAGGCGATCAACCAGATCGCCAACCCGACCATGCCGGAGGTCGGCGAGCGTTACATGGGCACGGTCGTCAAGACGACCACGTTCGGCGCGTTCGTCTCGCTGATGCCGGGCAAGGACGGCCTGCTGCACATCTCGCAGATCCGCAAGATGGTCGGCGGCAAGCGGGTGGAGAACGTCGAGGACGTGCTCGGCGTGGGCCAGAAGGTCCAGGTCGAGATCTCCGAGATCGACCAGCGCGGCAAGCTGTCCCTGATCCCGGTGATGCCCGAGGGCGCCGAGGGTGCCCCCGGTAACGGTGACGCCAACGGGGCCGATGATGCCGCGCAAGCCCCCGACCGCGTCCTCGACATCCAGACCGCGGGCGTCTGATCCGCCCGGCGCGCGCGATGACCGAGATCGACCTGCCGCTCGACCAGCCCGGGGGCTCCACCGTGACGGTGGCCGCCGAGGGCGGCAACGCCGTGGCCCGGACGGTGCTGCCGTCCGGGGTGCGGGTGCTGACCGAGTCGATGCCGGGCCTGCGCTCGGCCACGATGGGCGCCTGGGTGGCGGTGGGCTCACGCGATGAGGCCGCCCGTCACCTCGGCTCCACCCACTTCCTGGAGCACATGCTGTTCAAGGGGACACCCCGGCGCAGCGCCATGGACATCGCGTCGACCTTCGACCGCATCGGTGGTGAGTCCAACGCGGTCACCGGCAAGGAACACACCGTGTACTTCGCCAAGGTGATCGCCGACGACCTGCCGACCGCCATCGACGTCATCACCGACATGGTGACGGCGGCGACCATCGACGCCGACGACTTCGCCAGCGAGCGGGGAGTCATCCTCGAAGAGCTGGCGATGTACGAGGACGAGCCGTCCGACGTCGTGCACGAGAAGTTCGCGGAGACCCTGCTCGGCGCCCACGAACTGGGCCGGCCGATCGGCGGCACCCCCGACACCATCAACGCGGTCGGACGCGACGACGTGTTGACGCATTACCGCCAGCACTACGTGCCGCCCACGCTGGTGGTGACCTGTGCCGGTGGACTGCAGCACGAGGACGTCGTGACGAGCGTGAGCCAGCACCTGGCCACCGTCGGCTGGGGCGACGGCACCGCCCCGCCGGTGGCCCGACGATCCACCTCGAACGGGAACCCGGTGGCCGCTTCGGGTGAGTCCCTGGTCGTCTCCCGCGACATCGAGCAGGCCCACGTCATCGTGGGGACCACCGGATTGTCCGCCACCGATGTGGACCGATACACGATGTCGGTGCTCAACACCATCCTCGGCGGCGGGATGAGCAGCCGGCTGTTCCAGGAGGTCCGCGAGAAGCGGGGCCTGGCCTACAGCGTCTATGCGTTCTCGCAGAGTTACGCCGACGGCGGCTACCTGGGCATGTACGCGGCATGCAGCCCCACCAACATCGACACGGTGGTCTCGCTGCTGGTCTCGGAGTGGGAGGCCCTCGCGGCCAGGGGTGTCACCGACGACGAGCTGCAGCGGGGGATCGGGCAGCTGACCGGTGGCATGGTGCTCGGCCTGGAGGACTCCAGTTCGCGGATGAGCCGACTGGGCCGCGCAGAGATCGTCCACGGCTCGTTCACCCCGCTGGACGAGGCCGTGGCCCGGGTCCGGGCGGTGACCGCCGACGGCATCCGGGCATTGGCGGCCCGCCTTGCCGCACAGCCCCGGACCACCGCCGTGGTGGGACCCTTCGACGCCGACCGGACCTTCGGCGCCACGGCCATCTGATCCGGCCGTGCTGCGGGTATGCGTCGTCGGTGCCGCCGGGCGGATGGGACGGGCGGCCTGTGATGCGGTCGGCGCCGCCACCGACCTGACATTGGCGGCAGCGATCGGGCGGGGTGATGATCTCGATGCCGCGCTGCGGGACAGCGATGTCATGGTCGACCTCTCCGTCGCCGATGCCGCCCCCGGCCATGTGTCGGCCGCGGTGGCGGCCGGGGTGCACTGCGTGGTCGGCACCACCGGCTGGGACGCCGCCGGGCTGGCCGCGATCGGGACACAGCTGGCGGGCGCTCGCGGTGTCGGGGTCCTGGTCGCCCCGAACTTCTCGGTGGGTGCCCTGTTGGTACAGCGGTTCGCCGAGCAGGCCGCCCGATTCTATGAGTCGGTGGAGATCATCGAACTGCACCACCCTGACAAGATCGACGCCCCCAGCGGTACCGCCACCCGGACCGCCACTTCGATAGCTGCGGCCCGGAACGCGGCGGGGTTGGCCGCTGCTCCGGACGCGACCGGGCGAGGGCTGCCGGGCGCCCGTGGCGCGAGTGTCGCCGGGATACCCGTGCACAGTGTGCGGCTGCGGGGCCTGGTGGCCCACGAAGAGGTGCTGTTCGGTGGCCCGGGGGAGTTGCTGACACTGCGCCATGACAGCCTGGACCGCAGCTCGTTCATGCCGGGGCTCCTGCTCGCCGTGCGTGAGGTTCCCCAGCGGCCGGGTCTGACGGTGGGGCTGGAGAACTGGCTGCGGCTATGAGCATCCGGCTGCGGGTGAACCTGCTGCTGGCGGTGGTACTGCTGGCCTTCTACCTGGCCACACTCGGCTGGCGAGCGGTCGTGCTGATCGCCGACGGTGGTGCGGTGCCGGTGCTGCTGGGGCTCGCTCTGCTGGCCCTGGCCGGCATCGGGGTGTGGGCGACGGTCGCGGAGTTCCGCTTCGGCCTCGCCGCCGCCCGGTTGGGGCGGCGCCTCGGGGAGCAGGCCATGCCCACTGCGGCTCCCGACGCCGAGCTGCCGAGGCGGCCGTCGGGCCGCATCGACCGGCAGGGTGCGGATGCGGTCTTCGAGCGTTACCGGGCGGCGGTCGAGGCTGATCGTGCTGACTGGCGAGGTTGGTACCGCCTCGGCGTGGCGTACGACCTGGCGGGGGACCGGCGTCGCGCGCGGGCGGCCATTCGGGCGGCCATCCGGCTGGCCGATGAACCGAAGCGCGCTGGCTAAGGTCTAGCCATGCCCGCGCCCGGCAACGCTGATCTCATCACGACCGTCACCAGTGGGTACACCTTCGCTGGTCCTGTCATCGAACTGGGGGCGCTGGTGGTCGACGGTGACGGCGTGCCCGGGGCCAGGGTGCGCCTGCCGCTGGCCATGCTCAACCGGCACGGCCTGATCGCGGGCGCGACCGGCACGGGCAAGACCAAGACGTTGCAACTGCTGGCCGAGCAGCTCTCGGGCGCTGGGGTCCCGGTGTTCGTCGCCGACATGAAGGGTGACCTGTCCGGCCTGGGTTGCCCGGGCGAGGCGAACGAGAAGGTGACGTCGCGGGCCGCTGACGTCGGGCAGGACTGGGTGCCGAGCGGCCACCCGGTGGAGTACTTCAGCCTCGGTGGGCAGGGTCCGGGCACCCCTATCCGAGCCACGGTGACCGGCTTCGGGCCCGTCCTGCTGGCGAAAGTCCTCGACCTCAACGAGACGCAGGCGTCCAGCCTGGCACTGGTCTTCCACTTCGCCGACCGGGCCGGGCTGCCGCTGCTCGACCTCAAGGACCTGCGGGCCACCATCAGCTACCTGGTCTCCGAGGAGGGCAGAGCGGAGTTGGCCGAGCTGGGTGGGTTGTCCAAGGCGACCGCCGGAGTCATCCTGCGCGAGCTCATCGGATTCGCCGACGCCGGCGCCGAGGTCTTCTTCGGCGAGCCCGAGTTCGACACCACGGACTTCCTGCGCACGACCGATGACGGCAGGGGCGTGATCTCGTGCCTGGAGCTGCCCGGTGTCGCGCAGCAACCGCGGTTGTTCTCGACGTTCCTGATGTGGCTGCTGGCCGAGCTGTTCCAGGACCTGCCCGAGGTCGGCGACCCCGACAAGCCGAGGCTGGTCTTCTTCTTCGACGAGGCCCACCTGCTGTTCGCCGACGCCGCCGACGCCTTTCTGGAGCGGGTTGGGCAGACCGTGCGGCTGATCCGCTCCAAGGGCGTGGGCGTCTTCTTCGTCACCCAGTCGCCGAAGGACGTTCACGCCGACGTCCTGGCGCAGTTGGGGAACCGGGTACAGCACGCACTGCGCGCCTACACCCCCGAGGATGCCAAGGCCCTCAAGGCGGCGGCGTCGACCTTTCCGACGTCGTCGTACGACCTCGAGGAGGTGCTCACCGGGTTGGGCACCGGCGAAGCCATCGTCACCGTGCTGTCCGAGCGGGGGGCGCCGACCCCCGTGGCGTGGACCCGGTTGCGGGCGCCGCAGTCCTTGATGGGCCCAGCGCCGGCCACGGTCATGACCGCAGCCATCGACGACTCACCGTTGCACGGGCGCTATGACGTTGTCCTGGACCGGGAGTCCGCGTACGAGAAGCTGGCGGCGCGGCTTGCGCCTGCCGACGACGATGAGCAGGGGGATGAGGATCCCGAGCAGGGCGGACGGCGGCCGCGGCGCGATCCTTCCCTTATCGAGAAGGTCGCCGGGTCCTCGGCGTTCAAGAGCTTCCTACGCAGCGCGGGCACCGTGCTCGGCCGCGAGATCACCCGGTCCGTGCTGGGCACGGCGCGGCGGTCAGGCCGCCGCTGAGGTGTCCGATGGTTCTCGCGTCGCAGGATGCGCGTCTGGGCGTCTCGCGGACGGGGGAGTGACAGCGGTGACCGCACCCGCCACCACCGCCTCCAGCGGCCCGCGCCGGAACCACCCCCGCCACACCAGCGCGATCACCGCGGCGGCCACCGCATGGACCAACCAGGTGGTCTCGGGGGACAGCCCGGCGGGCAGCCCCCGTGACGCGGCCAGCCCGTGGGCGGAGTAAAGGGTCAGCGTCATCGACCCGACGAGCGCCAGCCAGCCGACGGCCAGGCGCGCGGAGGTGCGGAAGAGCAGGATCATCACGGCGATCACGAGGACGGCGGAGCCGATGGTGGCCAGCAGGTCGAGCGGCGTGCCGGAGTGGGGCCGGGCAATGGCCAGCCACCACCAGCTGCTCGATGGCGTGGTGCCGTAGAAGCGGCCCTCCAGGGTGTAGCCGCTGACGTCCGCCCGCAGCAGGTCGGCGCCGGTGCGAAGCAGCGCCATCGATACCAGCTGGGCCCCGACGGCCAGCGCCAGCCCGGCCCCCGCCAGGACGGCCAGGCGCTGTGGGGTCAGCACCGCTCGGCCCAAGGCGGCGCCGATCAGGGCGTAGGCAAGCCACGTGCCGGCCGGATAGGCGCCTGTCAGCAGTAGTTCACGGGCCAGCATCGCCGGCTCGGACGCCAGAGCGGCGAAGGACGGCTGGTCCAGCTCGACGTCCCAGCCGTAGGTGCGCCGGATCAGGTGGGACAGCACCGGTGCGCCGACCGCCCACACCAGCCCGAGCACGCCGAGAACGACGGCGGGCAAGCGCAGCAGCGGTGCCAGCAGGACGAACAGCAGGGCGTAGTACGTCAGGATGATCAGGATCGGCGGGTCGGTCAGTGCCAGCACCATGCCGAGCGCACCGATCAGGACAGCGCGGACGACGATTCGCAGCAGCATGACGCCGAAGGGCCGTGACCACGGGCGCTGCTCTGTTGTCGGGTTGTGCCGGCTGCCACCATCGGCCAGCGCCAGCGACATCCCGGCGACGACGGCGAACAGCGCCGAGGCGCGGCCGTCGAACAGCGTGAACGCGGGGTTGGCGCCCCCCAGCTCGCCGTACTCGGGCACCAGGTGGGTGACCATCATGCCGAGCAGCGCGATTCCTCGGGCCGCGTCCACTCCCAAGAGCCGGCCGTGTCCGGTTCCAGCGACAGCGGCCGTCGCTGCGACGGCCTGGTGCCCGGGGACAGTCACGGTGCCGCCGCCAACAGCGTCACGGCCCGCCGCTCGCTCCATCGCGCGCCGGTGTCGTCCTCGCTCACGCGCTCGGCGCCGTCCAGCGCGAAGCCGGCCGCTGTAAGGAACGCCAGCCGAGCGGTGTCGACCGTCGGCAACCAGATGAGCATGCGACCGGCGCCGGCATCGCGGGCGGTGTCGACGGCTGAGTTGAGCAGCCGGGACCCGTGGCCGGAGCCGCGGTGCACGGGATCGACCTCCAGGGCGATCAGCTCCTGGTCGGACTCCAGCGAGTCGCGCTCGGCGCTGGGTGCCGTCGCCGCGAAACCGGTGACCAGGTCGCGGGCGGTGGCCACCAGCACCTGGTGACCGGCCGACGGTGGCTGACGCACGGCCGCGTACCAGGCTGTGAAGACCGCGGCGCTGGTCAGGGACTCGCGCATCGGTTGCGGCAGCAGGTCACCGTAGCTGGCCTGCCACGCCCGGGCATGCACGTCGGCGATGGCGTCGACGTCACGTGGCTGGGCCGGACGCACGCCGGCGTCCGCCGAGGGCGCCTGACCCAGCAGACTCTTCAGTGATCGAGCCGGGTGGCACCGGTGCGTGCCACGTCGGCCGAGCCGGAGATGGCGTGATCGGTGCCACCGTTGCCGATCGCCTCGTGCCCACCCTGGACGGCATGGGCCGCAGCAAGTTCTGCGGGCGTGACGGGCAGGACCGCATCACCGAAGTAGAACCGCGACAGCCTGCGCTTGACCCCGTCGAACGGCGTGCCCGGGCGGCGGACCCCGTTGGCGTCGGTTGCCGAGGCCGCCTCGATCGGCGTGTAACCGTCGTGCTGCACCAGCAGCCAACGCTCGGCCTCGGGCAGCGGCTCGTGGCGCTCCAGCGTCTCACCGGACTCCAGCCGGAAGACCTCACCGGTCTCCTTGCCGTGCAGCACGCGCTCGCGGTCACGGCGTTGCAGGCCGAGGCAGATCCGCTTGGTGATGACGAACGCCAGCGGCGGCAGCACGATGAGGAAGATGCGTGTGAACCAGGTGATGTCGTTGATCGAGAGGTTGAACTCGGTGGCGATGATGTCGTTGCCACCGTTGGCCCACAGGATGCAGTAGAAGGTCAGCCCCATCACGCCCAGGCCGGTCCGGGTCGGGGCGTTGCGGGGACGGTCGAGCAGGTGGTGCTCGCGACGGTCACCCGTCGCCCACTGCTCGATCCATGGGTACATCACCAGCAGACCGGTCAGGAGGCCGGGGAGGATGAGGGCAGGAATCAGGGTCTGCCCGGACAGCGTGTACCCGCCTATCTGGAACTCCAGCCACCCCGGCATCATGCGAACCGCGCCGTCGAGGAAGCCCATGTACCAGTCGGGTTGCGACCCCGCGGTGATCGGCGACGGGTCATAGGGGCCGTACAACCAGATCGGGTTGATCTGCATGGTGGCCGCCATCAGGGCGATGACGCCGAAGACGATGAAGAAGAAGCCGCCGGCCTTGGCCGCGTACACCGGCAGCAGCGGGTAGCCGACGACGTTCTTGTTGGTGCGGCCGGGCCCAGGGTACTGGGTGTGCTTGTGCAGCACGACCAGGAACAGATGGGCCGCGATCAGCGCCAGCATGATGGCCGGCAGCAGCAGCACGTGGATCGTGTACAGCCGCGGGATGAAGGATTCACCGGGGAACTGGCCGCCGAACACCCAGAACGACATGTACGACCCGATGATCGGGATGGCGAGGATGATGGCGGACGCGATGCGCAGCCCGGTGCCCGACAGCAGGTCGTCGGGCAGCGAATAGCCGGCGAAGCCCTCGAACACCGCGAGCAGGGCCAGTAGCGCACCGATCACCCAGTTGAGCTCGCGCGGCTTGCGGAAGGCGCCGGTGAAGAACACCCGGGCCATGTGGACGATCGTGGCGGCGACGAAGATCAGCGCTGCCCAGTGGTGGATCTGCCGCATGAGCAGACCGCCACGGACGTCCCAGCTGATGTCGACCGTGGAAGCGTAGGACTCCGACACCCACTGACCGCGCAGCGGCTCGTAGGCGCCGTCGTACTGCACCAGGCCGGCGCTCGGGATGTAGAAGAAGGTGAGGAAGACGCCGCTGAGCAGCAGGATGACGAAGCTGTAGAGCGCGACCTCGCCCAGCATGAACGACCAGTGGTCGGGGAAGATCTTTCGGGCGCTGCCCTTGACGATCTGCGCGGCGCCGATACGGCTGTCGGCGAAGTCGGCCAGCTTGTCCACCGTGGTGCGCTTGGTGGCGCGGGGGACCGCCGGTCGTGACGCGGGTGCTGTCGTGGTCATCCCAACTCCCAGAAGCTCGGTCCGGGGGTGCCTGCCAGGCCCCCAGTCGCCAGCAAGTATCCCTCGTCGTCCACACCGATGGGCAGTTGGGGTAGGGCCCGCTTGGCCGGTCCGAAGATCACCTTGCAGTTCTGCCGCAGATCGAAGGTGGACTGGTGGCATGGGCAGAGCAGATGCTGCGTGGTCTGCTCGTACAGGGCGACGCTGCAGCCCATGTGCGTACAGATCTTGGAGTAGGCCACCAGCCCGGCGTACGAACCCGGCCGCGCCTCCTCGGCGACCTCGCTGACCTCCAGCCGGATGACGATGGCGGCAGCCTTCGCCTTCTCCTCCAGGTAGTCGTACTCGCTCTCGACGGTCAGGCCCTCGGGCAGCACGTGGAAGATCGAGCCGAGCACGATGTCGCTGGCGCGGACCGGGTTGCGGGTGGGGTCCTGCACCAGTCGGACGCCGTTGGCCCACAGGGTCGTCCGTAGACTGTCGCCGGGGTTGGGGCCGGTGTCCTTGAGCAGCACGATGGCCGGCAGCGGCGCGATCGCCAGCGCCCCGCCGAGGGAGGCGAGGATCAGGGGCCGGCGCCGGATGCCGCTCTCGTCGATGCCGTCGGCAATGATCTCTGCGGCGTCGGCCTTGGTCTGGGGGGTGCTCTCGACCGCGTGCCGCTCCTCGATCATCTCGTGGTCGGGCATCAGGGTCTTGGCCCAGTGGACCGCTCCGACTCCGATGCCGAACAGGGTGAGGAACAGACCGAACCCGATGAGGAAGTTCGACGCTTCCAGTTCGGTCGCGCTGGCCCCGTCCAACTTGAACACGAAGTACCCGACGATTGTCAGGACCGTGCCGGCGCTGGAGAGCACGAAGAACAGGGAGACCTGCAGCTCGGCCCGCCGGGCCGCCTTGCGGTCGATGTCGGCCAGCCTGGGCCGGTGCTCCGGCAGTCCGGGGTTCTCGAAGCGGTCGGGTACACCTGCCGGCCGGGGAACGACGTCGTTGCCCGGGAACTCGTCGTGGCTGGCCCCGCCGGGGACGATCTGGGTCATGAGGACTTGGCTCCCAACCAGACGGCACAGGCGATCAGGCCGCCGATTCCGACGACCCAGCCGACCAGCCCTTCGCTGACGGGTCCCAGCAGGCCGAGGGAGAGCCCACCAGGGGAGGATTCGGTGGTGACCTCGTCGAGGTAGGCGATGATGTCCTGCTTCTGTTGCGGAGTGATGTTGTCGTCGCCGAAGACCGGCATCGACTGCGGGCCGGTCAGCATGGCCGAGTAGACGTGCGTCGGTGCGACATCGCGCAGGCTGGGGGCGTACTTGCCCTGCGTCAGGGCGCCACCGCTGCCGGCGAAGTTGTGGCACATCGCGCAGTTGACGCGGAAGATCTCGCCGCCGGCGCCGGGGTCGCCGCCCGCAGGGTCGAGCCAGCGGTCCTCGGGGATCGCGGGTCCGGGAGCGAGTGAGGCGATGTAGGCGGCCATCGCCTTGACCTGGTCGTCGGGGTACTGCGGCATCCGCTTCGGCGCCTGCGGACCGGTGGCCTGCAGGGGCATCCGCCCGGTTCCCACCTGGAAGTCGACGCTGGCGGCGCCCACGCCGATCAACGACGGGCCGGAGACCTGGTTGCCGTCGGCGACATCGCCGCCCTCGGCGTTGAAGCCGTGGCAGGTGGAGCAGTTGGACAGGAAGAGCTCCCGGCCGTAGGCGACCTGCTCGGCATTGTCCGGGTCGGCGACAGCGGTCGACGGCTCGGTGCTGGCGACCGCTCGCGGAACGATCGCGCTGTAGAGCAGACCAGCGGCGAACAACCCGACGAGCAGCAGCAACGGCAGCGCCAGCCGGTGCCGACGGTGACGCATGATGGCGATCACGACAACCTCACGTTAGGTAGACGGAGATGAACAGGGCGATCCACACCACATCGACGAAGTGCCAGTAGTACGACACGACGATGGCTGTGGTCGCCTCCTGATGACCGAACCGCTTGGCGGCGAACGAGCGGCCGATGACGACGAGGAACGCCAGCAGGCCCCCGGTGACGTGCAGGCCGTGGAAGCCGGTCGCCAGGTAGAAGGTCGACCCGAACGGCGAGGAGGACAGCGTCAGGCCCTCGTGGAACAGCACCGCGTACTCGTACACCTGGCCGGTGACGAAGATCGCGCCCAGGACGTAGGTGACGACCAGCCACTCGCGCATCCCCCAGTGCCAGAACTGCAGCGGAGAGCCGGACCGGGTCCGCTGCAGCCGTTCCGCCGCGAAGACACCGAACTGACAGGTCACGGAGCTGAGTACCAGGATCACGGTGTTGGTCAGCGAGAACGGGACGCTGAGCAGCGCCTGGGCGGTGTCGTACGCCTCGGGCTGCAGCGAACCGACCGTGAAGAACATCGCGAAGAGTCCAGCGAAGAACATCAGCTCGCTGGAGAGCCAGACGATCGTCCCGATCGAGGTGAGGTTGGGCCGGTTGACCCCTGCGTGCACGGGTGCGCCCACCGTTGTCGCTGTCGCCACATTGGCAGGTTAGTGGCCAGGTGTGCCGGGCGCCGCAGGACCCCCCGCCGCTAAGGTCGTGTCTTATGACGAGCGAGCATGGCGAGGCCACGGCGGGTGCGAGCGAGGGTACCCGTGACGCCGACGTGGCCGACGCGGCTGGCGCTGAGATGTCGGTGCAGGCGGGCCAGGAAGCCGCTGACGACGCAGCCGCCGAGACTCCCGTCGAGCGGCTGCATGTCGCGCTCTACAGCGACGACGTCGACACCCGCCGCACGGTGATGCGGGCGGTGGGCCGGCGGGCTGCCGTGGACCTGCCCGACGTGGCGTGGGCGGAGTTCGCGACCCTGCCGGCCCTGCTGCGCGCTGTGGAGGCCGGCGGCTTCGACGTGCTGGTGCTGGACGGCGAGGCCTCTCCGGCCGGCGGCATGGGGGTCTGCCGGCAGCTGAAGGACGAGATCTTCGACTGCCCGCCCGTGCTGGTGCTGACCGGGCGGCCGCAGGACGCCTGGCTGGCGGCCTGGTCACGGGCCGAGGCGGCGGTGCCGCACCCGCTGGACCCTCGGGCGGTGGCTCGCGCGGTGGCTGAGTTGGCGAGGTTGCGCGTCAGTGTCGCCTGAGGGCGCTGCGGCCGGTGACGAGGCGAGGGCGTGGGCAGAACTGCTGACTGCGCTGACCGACGGTCACGACCTGGCCGCGACGACGACCAGGTGGGCGCTGTCGGAGGTGATGTCCGGACGCGCCGACGATGCCCGATTGGCGGGCCTGCTCATCGGTTTGCGCGCCAAGGGCGAGACCGTCGAGGAGATCGCGGGTCTGGCCGACGGCATGCTGGCTCATGCGATGCCGCTACCGGTGGCGGGGGGTGTGCTGGACATCGTGGGGACCGGAGGTGACGGTGCCGGGACACTGAACATCTCCACCGCCGCCGCGGTGGTGGCAGCCGCGTCCGGCGCCGTGGTGGTCAAGCACGGCAACCGGGCGGCTTCCTCGCGGTGCGGGTCTGCGGACGTGCTGGAGGCCCTCGGTGTCGATATCGACATCACCCCGGAAGCGGTGGCCGAGGTCGCTGCCGAGATCGGTCTGACGTTCGCCTTCGCGCAGCGGTTCCACCCCGCCATGCGCTATGCCGCCCCCGTTCGGCGCTCACTGCGGATCCGCACGGCCTTCAACGTGCTGGGCCCGCTGACCAACCCGTCCCGTCCGGCGGCCATGGCGGTCGGGGTCAGCGACGCCAGGTGGGCACCTATCGTCGCCGGGGTGCTGGCCCGCAACGGCGTGACCGCTCTGGTGTTCCGCAGCGACGACGGCGTGGACGAGCTCACCACGGCGTCCGGTGCGGACGTGTGGGTGGTCGTCCGCGGTGAGGTGGCTCACGGCCGCTTCCAGGCCGCACCACTGGGCCTGGCGCCCGCGGTGCTGACCGACCTGGCGGGCGGGGACGCCGATACCAACGCGGCCCGGCTACGGCAGGTGCTCCTCGGTGAGACCGGTCCGGTGGCCGACACCGTGGCGCTCAACGCCGCAGCCGGCCTGCTGGCCGCCGATCTGGCCGGCGGGCCTGCCGCCGCGGGGCCTGCCACCGCCCTGCCCGCTGCCGGGGCGCCCGCCGCTGGGGGGCCCGCCACCGCCGTGCCCGCTGCCGGGGCGCCCGCCATGGAGACCACGCCCGCACCATCTGCCGCGGCGGTCGCCGACGGGTTCACGGTGGCATTGCGTGGTCCGCTGGAGCGGGCCCGCGGGGCGATCGCCGATGGCGCCGCGTCCGACCTGTTGCAGCGCTGGGTGGCGGCGACGACAGCTCGCTGACCCCACCGGCGCCCCTCGCGGGCAGCCACCACCCGTCCCGGCTCTCGACCAGCCTGACGCCGAGACCGCATAGCCAATTCCACACCAGGTCCGCCTCGTCCAGCAGTGCGGGCTGGGCCGGATCGAGGTCGGACGTCGCCAGCAGGACGTCCATGGTGGCGCGAGGATGCAGGCCGGGTGGGCTGACGGCCGTTCCGGCCAGCCGGCCGCCCACCAGATGCACGATGTCCCACCCGCCGGCATCGGTTCGCTTGGCGGCGACAGAACGGCCCAGGCGCTGCAACGAGGCCAGCCGCTGGGCTCGTTCCACCCCCTGCACCAAGGCGTGCAGGCCGTCGCGTAACTCGGCGGCCCTCTCGTACCGCTGCGTCGTGCTGAGGTCGGCCAGCTTGTCCCGGATCCGTTGCACCAGGGGTTCCGGGCCCGCGAGCAGCGCCTGGCGTACGCCGGCCACCGCCTGCCGATACGTCTCTGTCACTCCGGTGACGCACGGCGCCAGGCACCGGCCGATCTCGCCGAGCACGCACATCGCTGCGCCGCCACCCCGGCGCAGCCTGGTGGTGCAGGTCCGCAGCATGGCGACCGCCTCCAACGCGGCCAGTGCCCGGCCCGCCTCGGTCCTGGTGCGCCACACGGCCAGTGGTGTCCTGCCCCCGGGTGCCCGTACCAGTGAGAGCCGGGGGATCACCTCGTCGGTGAGCACCAGCCACGTCGACCGCTCGGGATGGGTCGACCGTCGGTTGTACGGCGGCCGCAGGGCGGCGATGCGCCGGACCTCCCTGACCCGAGCCTCCAGCAGCGTGGGACACCGGGTATGAGCCAACCGAGATGTGATGGCGACCATCTCCGACATCCGCCGCCGCCGTTCGGCCTTGGTGAAGTACGTCCTTACCCGCGCCCGCAGGTCCCCGGCCGACCCGACGTACAGCACCCGCCCCGCCGCATCCAGGAACTCGTAGACGCCCGGACCGCGGGGCACCTCCTGGGCCAGATGTCGCTGCCTGGCCTGCGGCACCGTGGCGCCGAGACCGAAGTCCCGCAGGTCCGCCAGCGTCTGGACCCCGGACATGCGGGCCAGCAGGGCGTGGAGCACGTCGACCGTCGCGCGGGCGTCATCCAGAGCCCGGTGAGTGGGTGTGACGGTGGCGTGCAGGTGAGCCGCCAGGGTGCCCAGCCGGTGATTGGGCACCTCGTCGAGGGAGACCACCAGGCGGGCCAGCCGCACCGTGTCGACGACCACCGGATCGGGCCACGGCCGTTCCTGCGCGAGACAGGCCGCCCGCAGGAACGACATGTCGAAGCCCGCGTTGTGCGCGACCAGCACCGACCCCGCCGCGAACTCCAGGAAGGTGGGCAGGACGGCGCCGATGGGAGGCGCGTTGCGCAGCATCGAGTCGGAGATGCCGGTCAGCGCGGTGACTGCGGCGGGCACAGCTCGCCCGGGGCTGACCAGCGTCGCGAATTCGCCGAGGACCTCACCGCCGCGGACCTTGACCGCGCCGAACTCGGTGATGCGATCGTCCTGCGCGCAGCCGCCGGTGGTCTCGAGGTCGACCACGACGAACGTGACCTCGTGCAGCGGTACCCGTCCGGCGTCGACGGCTGCCGGCCGATCGACGCCGTCGCCCAGGTCGAGTGCCGTCTGGTGCTCGCTGTCCCGCATGACCTCGACGGTAGGCAGGGGGTCGGACACAACCCTGCCGGCGACCGGCCGGCGGCGCTGGGATGGCTGGCGAGAGGGTTGTGTCCGGGGGTCCGCCTACCGTCCCGGGCATGGTCATCGACTGTGATTCGTGTATCGCCCGACCACGGGCCTGTGGCGACTGCGTGGTCACCCACCTGCTCGCCGTTCGCGACGACCCCCTCGGACGTCAACGGTCCGACCAGTCTGGCGTCAGCAGGGTGAACTGCGGCACCGGCCGCGGCCGGGTGTCGTTGGACGACGAGGAGGTAGTGGCCGTGACGACGATGTCAGCGGCGGGTCTGGTCCCGCCACTGCGGCTCGTGGCGTCCTAGCTTCCTACGAAAGGAGGACACTTCTCACCCGTTCGGCTAATTTAGTGACCCCAAGTCACGACATGCCGATACTGCTGACCGCCCGGCGAATTCGGCACGCCGACAATGCGGTTGGGTTAGGTACAAAGCGCGCGTCACCGCTAGGGTCCCCGTGACCCAACCGTGATGTGCGTCCCCCGGTACCTGCCCGCCATGTCCGAATCGCGCCGTCAGGCGCTCCGGCCCTGGTCGCCGGATCGGATGCCGATCGAGAAAGGCACCGCGTGAGGTTTCGCCATCTGCGTCGCCCCGTCCTTGTCGCCGCGACCGCTGTGCTCAGCGCAGCAGGGGTCGTCGCGACCGCGTTGATCGTGCCGAGCGCGATGGCAACCGATGTGGACGACGCGCAACGCAAGGTCGACCAGCTGTCACTGGATGTCACCACCGCGAACGAGCAGTACAACTTCCTTCAGGCTCAGATCCCGCCGATGCAGCAACAGCTGGAGTTGGCCACCGCCCGGCAGGCCGACCAGCAGCGCTACATCGACACCCTCAAGGGCCAGATGACCGCGCTCGCCGTCGCCGCCTACAAGGGGGGCGGCGTCGACCCGTCACTGTCGGTCTTCCTCAGCGAGGACCCCGTCGCCCTGGTGCAGAACGGGGCGGTCGTCGAGGCGCTGTCCCGTTCGCGGGTCGCTGGGCTGGACGACTACGCCAATGCCCTGACGCAACTGGACGCCGACCGCGCAGCCAGCGAGGCGAAGCTGGCCGAGATCCAGGCCCTGGAAGCCCAGAGCGCCACGATCAAGGCCGACACCGAGGCGCAGCTGGCGGGAGCCCAGGACATCCTGGCCCAGGCCGAGCGTGGCGCGGCGGAACGAGCGGCAGCCGCACTCGCCGCAAGTCGCGCCCGCGCGGCCACGACGCCCGCGGCCGGTGGCGGGGGGGCCGCTCCGGTCGTCGCCGACGGTGGCGGCGGCCCCGTAGCGCCCGGTACGTCCTGCGCCGACGTCGGGGTGAGCGCGCCGAACGGCCGGGTCGCCGCAGTGCTCGAGTTCGCCTGCGCGCAGCTGGGCAAGCCCTACCAGTGGGCGGCCGACGGACCCGGTTCCTATGACTGCAGTGGTTTCACCATGTCGTCGTGGGCGCAGGGGGGCGTCTCCCTGCCGCACTCGTCTCGCCTGCAGTACGCCAACGGCGCCAAGGTCGACCGTGCCAGCCTGCAGCCGGGTGACCTGGTGTTCTTCTACTCGCCCATCAGTCATGTCGGGATCTACCTCGGCAACGGGTACATGATCGCCGCGCCGAGTTCCGGTGATGTGGTGAAGGTGCAGAAGATGTACTCGCCGTACACCGGGGCCATCCGCCCCTGATCTCAGCACGATGGCGCAGGCTGCTGCTCCTCGGGGCAGTGGGTCTGCTGATCGCGGGAGTATCGATCGGGCCGTCGGCACCCGGGGATCGTCCCGGTGTCGGCACAGGACCGACCATGGCCGAGGTACAGACCATGGTGGAGATGCGGGTGGCGGCGATTGCCGCGAATGACGTCGACGCTTGGCTGGCCACCACCGCGGGGGACGGTGGTGCAAGCCTGCGGGCCCGCGAGGCCCAGCGGTTCGCCAGCCTGCAGGACCTGCCCGTCACCGACGTCGGCATGACGCTGCTGTCCGTCACCGGCCCCCCGGAGGCAGCGGTGGCGCAGGTGAAGACGTCCTACCGCCTCGCGGGGGCGCCGCCGGCGGAGCACACGGACGCCGTCGACATCGTGTCCACCCCGGACGGCTGGCGGCTGGGCGAGAGTGAGCCGGTCGTGGCGGTGGCAGACGGTGGCACGCTGCCGCCGTGGTACCTGGCCGGGGTGCGTGCCCAATCGTTGGCGGATGTCGGCACGGTGCTGTCCTGGCCCGACAGCGGACAGAGCGCGGAGCAGGTGGCCCGCCTTGCGACGGATGGTGCCCGGGCGGCTTTCGGCGCTGTTGGACGAGCTCCCCAGGGTGTGCTGATCGCGGTTCCCGACACGATCGACACGTATCAGGCGCTGGTGCCGGGTACGGGTGAAGCCGGGTCGGGCTTCGCCGCGGTGACCGCTGACGTTGCCGGACCTGGGGCGGGGGGCGACCTGGTCGTGGTCAACCCCGAGGTCTGGCCCGAGCTGGACGGCCGGGAACGCCAGGTCGTGCTCACCCATGAGCTCGTGCACGTCGCCGTGGGCACGGCAGTGGGCGGCGGGCAGCCGTTGTGGCTTGCGGAGGGCTACGCCGACCACGTTGCGCTGGCGCCGGTGCTGGAGTCGGGGGTCACACGGCAGCAACTTGCGGGCGGCCTGCTGGCGGACATTGCGGCGGGGGTCGGCCCGGCGGACCTGCCCGTGGCGGAGGACTTCAGCACGGGTGGTGAGCGGGCCTACACGGTCGCTTGGCTGGCTGTGGACTACGCCGTGCGCACCCATGGCGAGCAGGCGGTGCTGGACCTGCAGGACCGGCTGAGTGGAGTGGGGCAGTCCGCGGGTCCCGGCGTCGAGGACGCGGCACTGCGACGAGAGCTGGGTGTGACCCGCGATCAGTTGGTCGCCGGCTGGCTGGCGGACCTGGCGGCGCAGGCCACATCGGTCGCGGTGCCGGTGCCGGCACCGGCGCAGTGACCTCGGTCGCGCAGTGATCTCGGTCGTGCCGTGATCTCGGTCGTGCCGTGATCTCGGTCGTGCCGTGATGCGGACGCTGGTCGTCACCAACGACTTCCCACCGATCCTCGGTGGCATCGAGACCTTCGTGCACGCCCTGGCGACCCGGTTACCCGGGGACGTCACCGTGTTGACCCGCGCCGTGCCGGGGGGCGACGCCGCCGACGCCACGTTGCCGTGCAGCGTGAGGCGGGTTCCGATGTCCCCGCTGCTGCCCGGCCCCCGGCTCGCGGCCTGGGTCGCACAGACTGTCCGCGATACCCGGGCGAATGCCGTCTGGTTCGCCTCAGCGGGGCCGCTGGCGCTGCTGGCCGGTGCCGCTCGTCGGGCGGGTGCGAGCACGGTGGTCGCCAGTACGCACGGCCACGAGACGTGGTGGGCCGCGATGCCCGTGACCCGGCAGGCGCTGCGGCGGATCGCGACGTCGGTGGACGCCCTGACCTATGTCAGTGAATTCACCCGAGAGCGGATCGCCCGGGCACTGCCTGCGGCCGCGGGATCGCGGCTGGTCCGGCTGTCCCCGGGCGTGGACACCGCGGTCTTCCGGCCGGATCCGCTCGCGCGGGCCGAGATCCGGCGTCGACTGGGGCTGGCCGATCGGCCGGTCGTGCTGTCGCTGGCGCGTCTGGTGACCCGGAAGGGGCACGACCGGCTGCTGCAGGCGTGGCCCGCGGTGTCGGCGGCACACCCCGACGCCGCCCTCGTCGTCGTCGGCGAGGGTCCCCGTCGACCGGCGGTGACGGCCGCGGTGCAGCGGCTCGGTGGTGCCGCGAGCGGAGTGCACGCGGTGGGTGGTGTGCCGTGGGTGGAGGCCTCGGACTGGTATGCCGCCGGCGATGTCTTCGCGGTGCCCACCCGGACCCGGCTGGCCGGCCTGGAGGCCGAGGCGTTCGGGATCTGCTACCTGGAGGCTGCCGCGGCGGGCCTGGCCGTCGTCGCCGGGCGGTCGGGAGGAACGCCGGAGGTGGTGCTGGACGGTGTGACCGGGGTTCTCGTCGACGGTCGCTCGTCGACGGAGGTGGCTGCGGCCCTCAACGGCTTGCTGGCGTCACCGGAGCGTGCGGCCCGTCTCGGTGCTGCCGGGCGGGCGGCGGTGGCGCGGCGGTGGTCGTGGGACGCCTCGGCTGCTCGACTGACGGCGCTGCTGTCGGGGGAGCCGGCGGCCGTCGGCGGCGGAGACTGACCAGTAGCCAGACCGTGGTGGCGACCAGAATGATGTTGCGGCTGGCGACCGTGAATGCTGCGAGGTTGTCCTCGCCGTTGGTCAGGTCGCCCCACTGCACCGGGAAGCCGAGATGACTGAGAACGGTGATGACGGCTATCGCCGGTAGCGCACGGCGGGCGATATCGCCGTCGGGGCCGCGCAATGTCGCAGCGACCGCGCAGGCGCCGATGATCCACAGTACGAATTGGGTGGACAGCAACGGGCTGGCTGACAGCAATGCCATCACCATCGCCCACCACCGCACCGCGGGATGCCAGCCGCGTGATACCCACCAGGCAACCGCAACCAACAGGACCACCAGGATCGACCCTATTCGGGCAACAATTGCCGTCCCCGGGCCCAATATCTCATACGACCCATTGACGAAATCGCCGTCGATGCTGGCGTCGAATGCCTGGCGGACCAGCCATGGGGTGGCGAGCACCGATTCGACCTGGACGCCGCGGCCGGACAGCCGCGCCACGAAGTCCCAGGCGCCGTCCAGGGCGAGGGTTGCGACGGCGGTGAGGCCCCCTCCGGTCAGCACCGCGGCGGCCAGCCAGCGGCGGTTGCGCAGGAACAGCACCCCGAGCAGCACCGGCCACGCCTTGATCGCCGTGCCGACGGCGGCGATGGCGCCCGCCAGCCGGGGCCGGCGCTCCGCCCACAGCACGGCGGCCGCCGCGGCCGCGACCGGCAGCAGGTCGAGGCGCGCCCAGGTGATCCCGCCCAGCGCCGGCGGCAGGACCGCCCACGCCCACGCGCCGCCGCGGTGGCCGTCACGGTGCAGCAGCAGCAACAGGATGGCGATGTCGACGATGACCAGGCAGATGATGAAGGCCCAGGGATAGCCGAGCGGTATCGCCAGCACACCGACGATGAAGGCCGCGGCGCCGGGCGGGTACATCCACGACACGATGTCCGGTGCTGCACCGGTCGCCGCGATCTGGCCGGCCCAGTCGTGGTAGAGAAAGACGTCGCCCCACGCCAGGCTGCGCCACGGGTACGGCATCAGCAGGTAGACCAGCCAGACGGTCAACCTGGTGGCGATGTGAGTCGCGACGAGGGCGAGGTCGGCGGAGGATGGCAGCTGGACCCGGGGCACCAGGCGATTATGGGGCTATGTCGGGTTGCGGGGCATCCGGCGGGCAGAGCGTGGGGGTGGCCCGCTCGTCAACGGCCCGCTCGATCTCTCGGCAGGAATCCGTCATCATGTCGGCGGTTTCCTGCCCGACTATGGATAATGCGGCGATTGTCCCGGCGGCGATGGCGGTGGACAGCAGGCCCATTTCGGTGGAAACAGAACCGGCGCCACCTTCTAGACGAAGATGGCGCCGGCGCTGACGCGGCATGAATGTCACGCCGTTATCATTGCTGATCTCCGGCGTTGGTCCAGGTAGCGACTCGAAGTTACGGGGCTGGGACTACTGGGGGCGCGCAATCAGCAGGGACGGTTACCCCGCCTGCGGGGGCGCCCGCGGTGCCGATTTCGTTGCAGGTGGACTTGAAGACGTTGTTCACCAGCCCGCCGAGGGCGAAGACGACCACGACGACCACGGCGGCGATCGCGGCGACGAGCAGGCCGTACTCGACGGCTGATGCGCCTTCGTCGTCCCGGGTGCGGTTGCGGAGTCGAGAGAGCATGTGTGTGAGGCCCCTTTCGTGGGCAGGTAGTCGGATGCCAAAAGAGATAATGGTCGGGCGAGTCGGAACAATCCATCGGGAGACCGGACTGTCCGGCATCCTCCGAACGGACGATGCGTCAATGCCCGTTCGGCCCATGAGGATCATGGGCGTTGGGGACCAGGCCCAGCCTGACGGCGGCCATCACTGCTTGCGCCCGGTTTGTTGCGCCCATTTTGTCGTACATCTTGCTGATATGGGTCTTCACGGTTGACTCGCTGATGAACAGCCGGCGCGCCATCTGCCCGGCCGAAAGGCCCTCGACCAGCAGACCCAGCACCTCGGTCTCGCGCGCCGACAGGCTGGGCCCCGTGGCCGGGGCCAGCCGCCGCTGCATCGCCGCGGCGAGGTCCTTGGCACTGAACATCCTGGGGTTGGCAGCGGCGTGCCGCGCGGCGGCGACCACGTCGTCGGCGGGGGCGTCCTTGTTGACGAAGGCGCTCGCCCCCGCCTCCAGCGCTCCCAGCAGGTGCTCGTCGCCCGCGTACATGGTCAGCACGACGATGCCGACGGTGGCGTTCCGGCCCCGGATCGCTCCGGCCAGCGCGATGCCGTCGCCGTCCGGCAGGCGCACGTCGGTGACCACGACGTCCGGGTTCTCCGCCGGCAGCAGCGCCATCGCCTGCGCGACCGAGCCGGCCTCGCCGACCACCCGGAAGTCACCGGCGCGTTCGAAGGCACGGCGCAGGCCCTGCCGGATCAGCTCGTGGTCGTCGACGATGACCACCCGCAGTGTGGACTCCGGGGCAGGTGGCATGGCTCCGCCCTGGTCCCCGGGTGCGACGCTGACGCCTGGATCGACCTGCATGTGGGTCATGTTCCTCCTTGCCGGGTGGGGCTGCTGGTCAGCCCTGAGCACCAGATGCCGTGCGCAGTTGGGGGGTGGCCAGGGCCGGGTCGCCGAACCGGACCTCGACCGAGGTGCCACCGCCGTCGCGGGCACCGACGGACAGCGTGCCCCCGATCCGGGCGGCGCGCTCGCGCATTCCCCGAAGTCCCATCGATCCCGGCCGACTGGGCTGCAGGCCGACGCCGTCGTCGGCGATCCGCAGCAGCACGTCGGGGGCATCGACCACGCAGTCGATCCAGACCGTGGTGGCGCGGGCGTGCTTGCGGACGTTGGTCAGCGCCTCCTGGGCGATCCGCAACAGCTCGATCTCGCTGCCCGTCGGCAACCGGTCACCCTGCTCGTCGATCGTGGTGTGGACGATCAGCCGGCTCGCCGCCGCCATCCGCTGGACGTGCTCGGACAGCGCAGCGCCCAGTGTCACCTCGTCGTCGATGCCGGCTCGCAGGTCGAAGATGCTCAGCCGCAACTCGCCGGTGACCTTGCGGACGTGGTCGCGCAGGGTGTGCACCTCACCCGAGGCGTCTGCCGGCACCCGCTCCGCCAGGTCGTCCAGCAGGTAGCCCAGGCTGGCCAGCTCCTGGGCGATGCCGTCGTGGATCTCGCGCGCCAGCCGCAGCCGCTCATCGACAGTGGCGAGCTGCCTGACCTCGTCGAACAGCAGGGCGGCGGCCAGTCGCGGCCCGGCGTGGCGGACCAGGGCCTGGGCCTGGCGCAGCTCCGGTTCGTGCAGCTGGTCGCCCCCGATCGTCGCGACCGCGATCACCCGGTCCCCCATCAGCACGGGCAGCGCCAGCCGCTGCTCGCCGTCACTGTCGCGGCTGCCGACGTCGGTGGACAGCCAGGCCTGGGACGCGACGGCGTGGTCGGCGCTGTCCAGGTGACCGACCAGGGGGGCGAACCGTCCCTCCGGACCGCGGATGGCCAGCGCCACCCGGCTCTGAGGGGCCATCGCCTTGAGGTCGTCCACCAGGGCGGTCGCCAGGGTCACCGGGTCCAGGCCCAGGCTGAGGTTGCGGGCGACATGCTGCAGCTCGGACAGCAGCCGGAACGCGTCGGTGTACGCGCTGGTGTCGTCGGCGGGCCGCTGGTCCTGCAGCAACCGGCGGACCCAGGCGCTGATCACGCCGGTGCCCAGCAGGCCACCGGCCAGCGTCAGCATGTTGAGCAGCGCTGCGTAGGTGGCCTGCCCGCTGGCGCCCGTACGTGCGTCCCAGCTGGACAGTGTCGCCGCGAGCAGCGGAGCGATCCCCAGCGCGGTCGCGGTCATGGCACCGAACAGGCCACTGCGCTGCCCGGCCATGAAGACCGCGACGACCAGCACCGACCCGTAGAGGCCGCCCGGTCCGTCGAGGGTCTGGGAGATGCCGATGACGGCACCGATCGCCAATGCTTCGGCGATGGGCTGCAGCCGGCTGAGCTCCTGACTGGCGGGCCGCATCGAGGCCAGCGCGGCCACCACGATCAACGGCAGCACAGTCAGCAGCAGGGCCGTGGCGTCGTAGCCGGCCGGCCGCGACCATCCGAGGGCGGGCGCCACATAGATGCCGACCAGGCCGAGGCCGGTGGCGAGCGCGATGATCAGAGCGCGCAGGATGGGGGCGGTCCAGCTGTTGACCCAACGATCCGGGAGCACGGTCATACGGTGACACACCGTATTGGTCCGGGCACACCACTATCGACAGTGCGGCGCCCCCAGCCCGACATCAGTGGGAGTGCGCCGCCAGGGCGCGGGCCAGCTGCCTGACGTCCAGCGCCAGGCTCAACGGCGCGGTGGCGTCAGCGCTCACTTCGGCCATGGTAGTGACGCTTGTATTCTCGAAGACGGCGCGCCCGGGCTCGCGCCAGGCGAGTACGACGGCGACCGTCGGGCCGGCGGCCCGCGCCAGACCGGCCAGCACCCACGATCCGGGCGCGGCCAGATCGCTGCCGTCCAGGACGACCGGTGAGTCGAAGGACTCCAGCCACGCGACCAGTCCGGCCGCCTCGACGACGTCGACAGCAGAACCGGCGCCGGTGGCGGCACCCACGGTCCGCACGGTGTGCCAGGTGCCGTTGATCGCGACGATGACGTCGACAGCGTCCGCGACGATCCTGCCCATGGCGTACTCGGCGACGGCCGTCGCGGTGTCGGGCACCGTGTCCAGCCGGTCGACGCAGCCGAGCAGCGCGGGGACCAGAGCGGCGGGGTCGGTCAACGCCCTGGCCGCCCGTCTGCGCGTCACGCCGTCGTCGGCCTCCGGCTGCACCTGCCGCGGCCGGTCGTCACCGGCCCGCTGGTCGGTGCGCCCCCGGGTCCGCGAGGTGAGGTCGACGACCTGTCTCTTATACACATCTGACGCTGCCGACGAATAGAGAGGTGTAGATCTCGGTGGTCGCCGTATCA
>ENA-ORBV01003343-ORBV01003343.1-microbial-mat-metagenome-genome-assembly--contig:-NODE-3343-length-32206-cov-4.669987_pt1 | contig 32206 bp, 23 predicted proteins | sample MGYA00237777_ERZ505514 | MGnify/ENA primary metagenome ERZ505514 (study PRJEB26160, sample SAMN06269048) | microbial mat metagenome | isolation source: Oligotrophic lake microbial mat | place... | reverse complement strand
CTCCAAAAGCTCAGCCATCACCTCCTGGCGGACCTCAACGCAGACTGGAACCTCGGGCAGAGCGGGCACCCATGCCTAGTCCTGTGCAGCCGCATTCCAGACCGCAACCGAGCGGTGGCAAAGCCCTCAAACCAAAGGCACCTAAGTCAGCTTTCAATAACGCGTTTGCTGGACTCGCGTCTCTGCGTGACACCCTCAAACAAAAATAGTTCTGAGGACGCACCGCCTGAGAAAACGCATCTTCAAGAAAACGAAGATTATTACACTGGCGAGGATGGACTCCTAGTTTTTACTCGCACCTATCTTTTGAAGCGTGGTCATTGCTGCAAGAATGGCTGTCGCCACTGCCCATATGGATTTGAGAAGAAAATTCCGCCGGCGGAGTGAATGGGGCTTAACTTTAATCAGTGCTCAAGCTCAACTCGCAGAGCGGCCAGATCGTGGGCAACCCCGGCGGCACGGCGAACCTGCTGGCCCACAAGCAGACCGGCAACTGCGCCACGGCGGGTGCGCCCTGCTTGGGTATCGATGGCAACAACCAGTTCCCCGGCTTCGCGATTCCCCTTAATTGGTACTACCTCTCGGGCACCGGCATCCAGCGCGGCTATCTGCGCGGCACGGTCGGAACGGACTTCGACATGGAGCTGCTCGAGTGGAACGGCGCGGTGTGGGTGCTGAAAGTGAACAGTATTGCCGCTACGACGAATCCGATCATCATCTTCAACAGCACTTGTGCCTTCGGCCTCCTCAACTGCTTCAAGCACTACCGCGTGAAGTCGAAGCTTGGGGTGGGCGCCTTCGACTTCTGGTTCGACCGGCAGTAAAACGATGTGGGCGTCGTAAGGGGATGCTATCCAGGTTCCTCGTAAGTAACGTGTCATGACGCCACGTCGTACCAGAACATCATGCCGCCTCGCGAGCGCAGTTGCGGCTCGCGAGGCGGTTGTTGTCTGATGACATCGATCGACTCACACGTGTCAGGGGAGGGGGATCATGCAAGTCAGCAGCAGAATCATCGTGGGCGCGGTCGTGGTCGCGACAGCATGCACACCCGAACCCACGGTCGCCCCGCGCGCGACGCGTCCCGCCGAGCCCGCGCTCGGCCAGAACGTTGCTGCGGTGATTACATCGGCGGCGCCACGCGCCATCAAGGACCAGTATATCGTCGTCCTGGCCGACAACACGGACCCGGTGGCCGTCTCGGCGAGTCACGCGCTGACTCCCCTGCAGACGTATCGGTACGCGCTGCGCGGATTCGCCGCGCGCCTCAACCGAAATCAGCTCGAGCGGCTACGCCGCGATGTCAACGTCAAGTACATCGAACAGGACGGCGAAGCACACTTCCTTGAAGAAGTGGCGATACCTCGCGCCGGCGTCGAGCCGCCCCCGCTCTCGGGCCAATTCGCGCAGGCCAATCCCCCGTGGAACCTCGATCGCCTGGACCAGCGCGCCGGCCTCAACACCGACTACACGTACACCAATCGCGGCGCGGGGGTGAAGGTGTACATCCTTGGCACCGGCCTGCGGTTCACGCACCAGGAGTTCGATGGAGCGGCGCTCAATCGCGCGAAGACGGCAATCGATCTCGTGACGCCGGGCGGCACGGCCACCGACTGCAACGGACACAGCACGCACTTGGGCGGAACGGTCGGGGGAACTACGACGGGCGTGGCGAAGGGGGCGACGCTGTATGCGGTACGCGTACTCGATTGCGCGGGGAGCGGCAGCTTCTCCACGGTCATCGCCGGCATCGACTGGATCACGTACAACCACCTCACCCCATCCGTTGGGCTTTCCACACTCGGTGGCAGCTTTTCGCAGGCGCTGAACGATGCGATCAGCAAGTCCACGCTCTACGGGACGCTCTGGGTGACCCCGGCGGGATCCAGCGCCACCGACGCGTGCACCTTCTCGCCCGCGTCGGCGCCTCTCGCCATCACCGTGGCGGCCAGCGACATCTCCGACAATCGCGCTACGTTCTCCAACTTCGGGCCGTGCGTGGATCTGTATGCGCCGGGTGTGAACATCCTCGGTCCGACGATTGCCTCGGACAACGCCTTTTCCATCTTCAGCGGAACCGCGAGCGCCTCGGCACACCTCGCGGGGCTCGCCGCGCTCGTGCTGCAGGCCAAACCGACCGCAAGTCCCACCGAAGTACGCGACGTGCTCGCGCTCAACGCGCAGCCTAACGTGATCGTCGGCAATCCGGCGACGACGCCAAATCTCCTGGCCAACAAGCAGACCGGAACGTGCGCGGTGGCGGGGGCATACTGCACCGGCATCTCGGGCAATACGCAGCTCCCCTTCTTCGGTTCATCGCAGTTCTACCTGTCGGGCACCGGGATGCAGCGCGGGTACCTGCGGGGAACCGCGGGAACGAACTTCGACCTCGAGCTTCACGAATGGAACGGTGCAGTCTGGGTGTTGCGAGTCAACAGCATTGCCCTAACCACGAACCCGATCATCCTGTTCAACAGCTCGTGCGCCTTCGGCCTCGCCAACTGTTTCAAGATGTTCCGCGTGAAGTCGGCGGTCGGCACCGGGTCGTTTGACTTCTGGTACGATCGGCAGTAACGGAAATTACTTCAGAAGACATCTACTTCAGAAGACATCTACTTCAGAAGACATCTACTTCAGAAGACGAGAAGACGAGAAGACGAGAAGACGAGAAGACGAGAAGACGATTACCTCAGAAGACGAGAAGACGAGAAGACGAGAAGACGAGAAGACGGGGTGAAGGGGCGAGGAGGTGGGTGCTTACAAGAAGTCTGACGAAGAAACGTGGTTCGGCCGTTGCCGTGGCCCTCTCATTCCATCATAATCCGTGGTGTCGGGAGGGCTGGCAGAATGGCTATTGCACCGGTCTTGAAAACCGGCGTCCGCAAGGACTTGGGGGTTCGAGTCCCTCGCCCTCCGTGGAATGTGCGGTTACGACGTAGGCGACGGGGCGCGATGCATTCCGTCGCAAAGGGGGTTTGACCAATTCTTGGCGAACAGCGCCGAGGCATCACGTCCCCGCTGTCACGAAACAAGAAGTTGACGACGAAGGGTAAGGTTGTGCGCAACGCTAGGCGCTCGCGAAGGGTCAAGAGGAGCGGAGCCGGCGCGAGAAGGTAGAGGCGCACCTCGCCGCGCCGCTTCAGCGCACGCCCGTCGCCTACTTCGTCGCCTTCGCCAAATCTCCCACGGCGAATGCCAGTGTGTGCGCCTTTGGTGCATCCGTCGCACTACGTGCCTCCGTGTGCATCCGCGCGGCGAGCGCTGTCAACGCCGCGCTCCGCGTGGCACCGGACTGCTGCTCCGCACTCGTTAGGTCGGCGCGCGCCGCCGTTATGCGATCGCTCGCCTGTCCCCCGTTTCGCTCGAGCTGGTCCAGATACGCGCGCGCCATCGCGAAGCTTGCCGGCCACACCAGCTTGGGCTGCTCCTGCGCGTTCAACTGCTCGAACCGGACCGTGCGGGCGGCATCGATCTCGTTCTGCGAAATATGCGCGCTCGCCTGCAGCTCGAAAATGTCAAGTCCACGCGCGATCTCCGAACTCACGATGTAGCCGTTGTACCAGTACACCGACCACGATCCGCCGCTCACGAGCCGGGTCGCGTCGACCGGACCGCGGTCGTGGTAGGCAATCTCGTACGGCTTGGACACATCGGTCCAGTCAAAAATGGAAATGCCGCCCTGATACCACCCCTGCACCATCACCTCGCGCCCGGGAATCGGAATGAGCGAGCCGTTGTGCGCCACGCAGTTCTCCTGCGAGGTTTGGGCAGCCGGCATCTTGTAGTAGCTCTTGAACGCCATCTTTCGATTCACGATGGTGAAGAGGGCGTTGGCGCCCCACTCCATTTTGTCGGTGGAACGGCAACGCGGAGCAGATCCACCACCCCACTCGTCGGTGAAGAGAACCTTGGAGCCATCGTTGCTGAAGGTGGCCGAGTGCCAGAAGGAGAAGTTGGAGTCGGCCACCGCGTCGATGCGAACCGGGTTGGCGACGTTGCTGATGTCGAGCAGCAGTCCGTAGCCGCCACACGCGCCACCGGCCAGCCCGATGGCCGGGTACACGGTAATGTCGTGGCACTGTGTGGGGCCGGCGTTGCGGATATTGGCGCCCGGACGCGGCGGGCGAGCGGCCATCCGCGCCCTCATCGCCGAGTCCATGGGCTCGGCCCGACGTGGCGGCGCGGTGAGGTCGTTGAAGATGCGCGGCGAACTCACGATCTTCGCGTTCTGCGGTGCGTTGAGCGGAACCTGGATGACTTCGATGCGGAACAGCGCCGAGTTGCCGTCCTCCGATGGCGCCAACGCCGAGCAGCCGGGAAGTTCGTTAGGCGAGCGCACACCGGCCGACCCCGACACGTAGATGTAGACGTTGGCCGCGTCCTTCGGATCACTAACTACCGTGTGCGTATGCGAGCCGCGGCACGTTTGCACATTGGTAATGTACTTCGGATTGGAAATATCGGTGGCGTCGAAGATGCGGATCCCGCGCACCCGCTCATGGCTCACGGTGTCCTTCACCCCCTGCGGCCCGCAGTCGAGTCGGCCACTGAGTCCTTCGGCCGATACGAAGAGCAGGTGCTTGTAGACCGAGACATCGCTTTGCGACGCCGGGCAGAGAAAGGGCTTCTTGAGCGTCGGACGTTGCGGCGTCGAGATGTCCCAGACCATGAAGCCGTTGTAGTTCCCCTGAATGGCGTACGATCCGATGAAGGCCAGATCGGAGTTGGAGACGCCGGCGAATCCCTCGGGCGACGGCGAATTGGAAACGAGGCGGAGGTTCCACGCCGCCTCGGCCGCATCGCGGAGCCCCGCCCTGAGCCCGACCCTGGGGTCGGGATTCGGCGGCGCAGCCGACATGTTAGGCGCGGGCGTGGCGATGGTGGCGGTCCTCGCGCATGCCGAAGCAACGAGCACGACGGTCAACCCTCGCGTCGCACGCGACACGGCCGCGGGTAAATGCCGGAGCGACCAAAAGTGGTTCATGACGGATCCTTCGAAAAAGTGAGGGCACAGCGTGGCGTCAACGGGGAGACTTGCTGCTGGCGGGCTGCGGACGTGCGTCGAGCATCTTTTCCATGCGGTCAATTTCCGTGGTCTGATCGGCGTAAACGTCGGAAGCAAAGCGGAAGACCACTTCATCCTGCCCCGCGCCCGGCGACCCGAAGAGCGCGTCGACCATGGTGACCGCTCCTTCGTGATGCTGGATCATGAAGGTCAAAAAGAGGCGATCGAACTCGAGGCCGCGCGCTTCGTCGAGTCTCTTGAGCTGCGGGTCGCTGAGCATGCCCGGCATGAGCATGTCGTGCGCCATGCCGTTCATCATCATCTTCATCGGCCCCGGCTTGGCCTCGGGCACCGGTTCGCCCTTCTCCTTGAGCCAGGTCTGCATCAGGGCGATTTCGTCGTTCTGGGCGACCGCAATACGCTGGGCGAGCCGTTGCAGCTCGGGGCTCGCTCCGTGAGTCGGCGCCCAGGACGCCATCACCACCGCCTGCGCGTGATGGTGGATCATCCCGGTCATGAAGTGCACGTCGGCAGCCGAGTGTGGAAGGCTCGGGATGCCATAGGGTCGTGCCGGAATCGGCGCTGCCGACGAGGGAGATCGCGCGGTGGTAGTGCACGAGGCCACGACGGCCACAGCGAGTGCTGCGGAGAGGTATCGGAAGGTGCCAGCCATCGCCAGGAAGTGTCGAGAGTCGAGTCGCTGTGAACGACATACGGGGGGCTGATGCGGGGCGTTGCGTCCCGAATGGTGCCACGCGTGGGACCAGAGCCGAGTCGAGCGCGCGTGGGCCATACGCCGACCCACACGCCGACCCACATTGCTTGCGGCATTCCCCGGCGACGTCTACTATGACACGACCGTAATGACGTCGTGCCCACGAATTCGCGATGCCCGTGTGCCCAGAGAGCAATTCTTCGATGCCTTCGACTCGGCGCCTCGTCTCAGGTAGCCAGATCCCGCATTACTCCAGAGCGCAGGGGATCGCATCGCTCGATCCCAAGCAACGCCTTCACGTCACCATGGTGCTGCATCCCCGTGATACCGGGGCGCACGAGTTGCACGGCGTTCATGCGCCGCCCAAACGCGGCCGGACGACTGGCACCGCTCTCGATTCGGCTGCAGACCTCGCTCGTCGCTACGACCCGGGTGACGATCGTTTCGAGGCCATCCGGCGATTCGCTTCCAGATACGCCCTGACCGTCGTCGAGACATCTCGGGCGCGCCACGACGTCGTCGTCGAGGGCACGATCGCCGACTTGGGACGCGCCTTCAGTGTGAATCTGCACCACGCGTCGGTGCGTGGGCGAGTGGTACGCGCGCATGCGGAGTCCATTCGTTTGCCGCACGACCTCGCGTCCATCGTCGATGGGGTGCTGGGTCTCGATACGGTGCCACTGCACGTACCGTTCGTCCGGCCCGGCCCCCCCGACCGGCGACTTTCGCCGCGAGAGCTAACGCGTCACTATGCGTTTCCCCCGGGCAATGCACGCGGACAGCGCATCGCGCTGCTGCAGTTTGGCGGTGGCTATGCTGATGCCGACATCTCCGTCTTCTCCGAGCGGTTCGGCATCGCACTGCCGGCGATCAATGATCGGGCGGTCGCCGGAAACGATGGTACCGTCAGGCGCAACGCCCCTCCGGCGCGGGCGACCATGCGCAGGTTGGCGCGAGCCTGGGCCAGCGACGCCTCGTTCGCTCAGTTGATGGAGAAGCACGGGAGCGACCTTTCGCCCTTCATCAATGCGCTCGAAGTCACGATGGACCTCGAGTTGGCGCTCGCGATGGGCGGCGGTGCCGCGATCGACGTGCTCTTTGCACCGCCCGGTGCCGACGGGTGGCGGCGGGCGCTCTACGCCGCGTTAGGCACGCCCTACGCGGGCGCTCATGGCACCGAGGTCATGCCGGTGCCGTCGGTGCTCTCGATTAGTTGGGGAGACAGCGAGCGGAACTTTGGCGCCATGAAGCTGCGGCTCATTGATCACGCGCTGGTGGCCGCGTCACGTGTGGGCGTGGCGATTTGCGCGTCAACCGGCGACCGCGGAGCGACCAATACGCTCACCGGATGCGATGGGGTGAACGTGAACTTTCCGGCCTCGAGCCCGGTCGTGCTGGCGGTGGGCGGAACGCGGTTGTCGCCGTCGGGCCGGCACGCGTTCGGCGAAACGGTGTGGAAGGGAGCGCTGAAAGGCAGCCCCGTTGCATCTGGCGGTGGCATGAGCGGCTTCTTCGCGAGGCCCTCCTACCAGCGAACGCTTGCGACTCCCGGCGCCCCGGAGTCATGGCGCGACACCTCGCTGCCCGAAGACTTTGTCGGACGATGGCTCCCCGATGTCGCGGCGAGCGCCGCATTCGAGTGCGGTGTCGAAATCGTGGCGGGTGGCACCTCCCTGGTGGCCGGCGGTACGAGCGCGGCCACGCCGGTGGTCGCGGCGCTTCTCGCGCGTATCGGCGCGCGCGTGGGACGTTCCCTGCCGACGGTCCACGCCTGGCTGTATAGCCGCGCGGCGCGTGGCGCCTGCGCGGACATCGTGGACGGTGACAACGATGTCTGCGCCGGTACCCTGCCCTTCTATCACGCTGGAAAGGGATGGGATCCGTGCACGGGACACGGCACGCTGATCGGAACGGCCGTCGTTGACAAACTCCTCGATGTAGACGTGAAGGCTCGGTCGCGCACCAGGTCGTCGGCACTCTGATGCCAGGCTCGCCGCTTCCCCACCTTTTCTCATGACGTCGTCGGCCGAATCCATCTTCGCTCGCGTCGAACGCGCCTTCGACGGTCGATACACGATTCGTCGCGAAGCCGGACGCGGTGGCATGGCGACGGTGTACGAAGCGCTGGACATCAAGCATCAGCGCACCGTGGCGATCAAAGTGCTGCTCGAAGAGCTGGCGGCGTCCACCGGTAGCGAACGATTTCTGCGCGAAATTCACATCGCCGCGAATCTCAGCCACCCCCATATCCTCCCCGTCCTCGACTCCGGCGAAGCGGACGGCCTCCTGTTCTACGCCATGCCCTTCGTGAGCGGCATGACACTGCGAGAGCGAATGCGTCGCGAGCCGCCGCTCTCGTTAGGTGACGCGTTGCGCATCGTGCGGGAAGTGGCACAGGCGCTGGCCTATTCGCACGAGCAGGGCGTGGTGCATCGCGACCTCAAGCCCGAGAACATCATGCTTGCGGCCGGCATTGCGGTGGTCACCGATTTCGGTATCGCGCGCGCGGTTCACCTTGGCGAGTCCGATCAGCTCACCCGCGCCGGCATGATCGTCGGTACGCCAGCCTACATGAGTCCCGAGCAGGCCACCGGTGAACGCGATCTGGATGGCCGCAGCGACATCTACAGTCTTGGCTGCATTCTGTTCGAAATGCTCGCGCGCACCTCGCCCTTCGGCGCTGCGTCGACCATGGCGGTGCTCTCGCGGCACCTCGCCTCGCCGGTGCCGTCGTTGAAGCTGGTCCGCCCGGACATCCCCGACGCACTGGATGCCGCAGTCGCGCGGGCCATGGCCAAGTCACCCGACGATCGCTTTGCCACCACCGACGAGTTTGTCTCGGCCCTCGACGGCATCGCGACAGGATCGACGGCGGCACGTAACGCCGTGCCTCCCGTCATGGCGCAGCGGCGCTGGCGCACGGTACGTATCGCCGCCGGACTTCTCGTGGCCGCATCCGCGCTGTTGCTGACCAGATACCTATCCGGTCGCAACGATACTCGTCCGAGCGCCATGCCGGTGGTCGCCGTACTCCCGTTCGAGCACATCGGCCCCGCCGACGAGGCATTCATCACCGACGGGATGACCGACGAGGTCTCCACGCGCATCGCCGAGGTCGGGGGCATCAGCGTTATCTCGCGTGCCAGCGCGATGCAGTTCGATCTGCGAAAGAAGACCCTCGCCGACGTGGCGCGGGATCTCAAGGCCACGTATGTGGTGGTGGGATCCATCCGCACCGATCACGGGCCCAACGGCACGAGCCTGCTGCGCGTCGCGCCCAAAATCCTTCGCGTGTCCGATGGGCGCGATATCTGGAGCGATGAGTTCAATGTCGAGTTGACTCCCGGACGAATGTTCGAGGTGCAGGCGCGCATTGCACGAAGCGTCGCCGAAGCGCTCCACATCACGATGCTACCCGAAGCACGCGACGCGCTGGAGCGTCGTCAAACGGAGAATCTGGAGGCGTATCGATTTTTTCTCCGCGGCAATCTGCACCACGCACAGTTCCTGGTACGTGAAGAGCAGGCGGCGGCAATCGACATGTACGAGCGCGCGACCGCACTGGACTCGACCTTTGCCCTCGCCTACGCGCGGCTTGCGCAGGCCAACGCCACGTACTTCTCGCAATTCGATCGTTCGCCGGCGCGGCTCCAACGACTCGAGGCGTCGGTGGCACGAGCCAGCGCACTCGCCCCGAACGGGGTGGAAACGTCGATGGCCCGAGGCTTCCTCGAGTTGTTCGCGCGGAACAACCTTGCCGCAGCGAAGCGGGAGTTTTCCGCGGCGCGCGCCCGCCAGCCGAACAATGCCGCGCTATTGTGGGTGATCGGATTCGTGCTGCGCCAGGAGGGCGATGCCGTCGGTGCGCTCAAAAGCTTTTCCGATGCCGCCGCGCTCGACCCCCGCTCGTACATGCTGCTCTTCGAAACCAGCACGATCCTCTTCCTCGAGCGACAATACGACGACGCCCTCGCCATCCTTGCTCGCGTGCTCGAATTATCGCCGGAGTGGCTCCCTGCCCTGATCGCGCAAGGATCGATGCACTTCTACGCCGGACGCGTGGACGAGGCGCGGCGGGTATTGGCCGAGATGGCGTCCAGGGCAGACCGCGCCGTACCGCATCTCTTGAGCGAACCCATCTTTCGTCCGCTCTGGGACGTGATCGTTCCGGACACGTTGTATCAGTATCTCGATAGCCTGTCACTCCGGAATCCGCGCGTTGATTCCATCGGCTACTACTACGCGAAGGGCGTCTGGAACTCCCGCCAGCGACATCCGCTGGTCGCCACCGCGTATTTCGACTCACTGCGCACCACCGTACGCCGGCGCACGGGGCGACGTCCGGCCACGTCGACCGACTACATCTACCTGGCGGTTGCATCCATCGAACTGAAGGACCGCGCGGCCGCGCGACGGGCCGCCGACAGCGTGGTGGCGCGCGATCCGATTTCGCGAGACGCCTTTCGGGGAAGCTTTGCACTGCTGGAGGCGGCGCGCATCTACGCGCGCCTCGGCATGAGCGATGCCGCGTTCGCGCTTCTGGATACGCTCCTTCGGTTGCCGTCTCCGGCGTCGCCCACACTGCTGACGGTCGATCCGGCATTCGCGCTGTTGCGCGAGGACCCCCGATTCAGGAGTCTGTCGGGAGTTCGGCCGTGAATGGGGGAGCGACCGAGGTATTTCTCCCGAGCTCGGAACTCCCCGAGGTACCGGCGTTTCGCTCCCATCTCACGATTGACGCGCTGGATGGCGATGGGCTGCTGGCTCATGGTGAACGAACCAGTCGCGTCTTCACCGGCGCGATCTTCTCGCGCCTAGCCGGACTGGTGGACGGCGTAACATCCACGGACACCATTGTCGACCGACTCGAGTCCCTGCACCCGGCGGCAGAAGTGTACTACGCCGTGTTGCAGCTGGTGCGCGCGGACGTGGCGTTCGACACGCTGGAGGTTGGAGGGCACGCGCCCACACGCACAACGCCTGCGGGGTTGCGAGTAGTCGTCGATGCGCTCGACGAGGAATCGGCGTGGGTCGCGGCGCTACATACGCACGGGCTCCACACGGGGACGACGGGCGATCTCCGGCTCGTCGCCACCTCGCACCACCTCGATCAACGACTTGCGTCGGTAAACGCGGCGGCGCTGCAATCGGGACAACCGTGGTTGCTCTGCTCCTGCACCGGGACGATGCTCTGGCTGGGTCCCCGTTTTCTTCCCGGAACGACGGCGTGCTGGGAGTGTCTGCGACACCGACTGGCCATAAATCTGCCGGTCGATGCGTGGCTCGTTCGGCGGGCACCCGAGCGTGCGCCAGTTCCGCCGGCGGGAGCGTCGTGGTCGCACCCCATCGCGGCTGGCCTCATCGCCGCCCAACTGCGCCGGCTGGCGGCTGGTGAGACGGATACGGCGTTCGACGACGCGATGGTGACGCTCGACCCGGTCACCATGGTCATGGAGACGCACCGGCTACAGCGTCGGCCGCAATGCCCGGCCTGCGGCGACCCCGACGCGTATGCCGCGCAGGTGCAACGCGCGGTGGAGATCACGTCGCAACCCAAACGCTTCACAGGCGACGGTGGCCACCGGGCCCAATCACCGGAAGCCACCATCGCCCGCCTCTCACCCCTGATTGATTCGCTCACCGGCGTGGTGACCAGCCTTCGGCGGACGTCGGACGCCAGCGGCCCACTGCACGTGTACACCGCCGGCAACAACCTGGCGCGAGCGACGCAGGACTTCGTCGGCCTGCGCCGCGCGCTCCGCCGCAACAGTGGGGGCAAAGGTTTCAGCGACGCACAGGCGCGGGCAAGCGCGTTGGGCGAGGGCGTCGAACGCTATTCGGGATTTCTGCAGGGTGATGAGCCGCGGGTGCGCGCCTCGATGATGGCCTTGTCCGACACTGCCATTCACCCCAACGCCTGCATGGGCTTCAGTATCGAGCAGTACGCTGCACGCGAGTCGCTCAACGCGAATGCCGCCGCACTCGAACGCATTCCCGCCCCGTTCGACCCCGAGGCCACCATCGATTGGACGCCCGTCTGGTCGCTGACACGCGCTTCGCACGTGCATCTTCCGACCTCGTTGCTCTACTACGGGTATGCAGCCGCGCATTCGGCCGTTTGTTTTGCCGATTCGAATGGCAATGCGGCTGGCGGAACCCGGGAAGATGCGATCCTGCAGGGTTTCTTCGAATTGGTCGAGCGGGATGCCACGGGCATCTGGTGGTATAATCGCATCCCGCGCCCGGCCGTCGATCTCTCGCTCTTCCTCGGCGAGGCGTGGCCGGGCATTCGCAATGCGTACGAAAAGGTGGAACGCGAACTCTGGGTGCTCGACCTGACCACGGATCTCGGCATTCCGGTATTTGCCGCCGTGTCACGACGCCTGCGTGGCCCCAACGAAATGCTGCTCCTCGGACTTGGGGCGCACCTCGATGCGCGACTGGGCATCATGCGGGCAATCAGTGAATTGCACCAGATGCTCGTCACCGTCGACACGGCAACCGCGACGGCAGGCACGGGCGAAGACGCCCTCGATCCCGAGGTGCGCATATGGCTCACCAATCATCGCCTCACCGATCACCCCTACCTCGCGCCGACCGCCGCGCGGCCTCGAGTGCCCGCCGACTACGACCTCCCCCAACACGACGATCTGCGGGAGGACGTCCAGTGGTGCCAGGAGGTCGTCGAACGGCACGGGCTCGAACTGCATGTGCTCGACCAGACGCGCCCCGACGTTGACGTGCCCGTGTTTAAGGTTATAGTCCCGGGACTTCGTCATTTTCGGGCGCGATTTGCACCCGGTCGACTCTATGACGTTCCTGTCGCCAAGAATTGGTTGCAACGAACGACCGCCCAGGAGTCGTTGAACCCCGTTCCATTTTTTCTGTGATCGATTCCGATCGCGGAGTTGCACCTCACTCGTATTGGAGCAAGACCTCATGGACGAGCATTCGAAGAAGATCGCGCGCGTTCTCGCGAAGGCGTGGGTCGACCCGGCCTATCACGCACGGCTCTCTGCCGAACCAAAAGCCGTGCTGCACGAAGCCGGTGTGCATACCTCGCATAAGGTGATGCTGCACGAAGACAACGCCGATGTCAGTCACTTCGTCATCCCCAGGCGTCCGCCCGGCCTAAGCGACGAAGATCTCAAGAAGAACGAACCACATCCAGACCTGTGCTGCACGGCCTGCGTTTGCATCTGAACCGGTGAGCGGTCGCGTGCTCGGGTGGTCCATTCAGGTCGCGTGGGCGCCCGGCGCCGCGGTCGCGTCGTCGGCTGAGAGTGGTTCAACGGTGGTGATAGCTGGACGGCGCATCGCGTTGGGAGTACTTCCGGTGGCGCTCCAGGATGCCCTTTCGCGGTTTGACTGCGGTGTACCGCTATCGGAAGTAGAGCAGATAGCGCTCGACGCAGGAGGCGCGCTCACCCTCGCGCAGTGGCTGGTGCTGCGCCGACGACTCGAGGGGAGCGCTGCGGTGACCTACACCTTGCGTGCCGGCGGTCGTGTGCGCGCCGTGTTTGCGCCGAGTTGCCCCGGTCCGGCGCTCGACTTCGACGAACGGACCGGCGCCGTGCGCCTCTCCCGCTTCGCCTTCGTGCGCCGCGTGCGCGGGGCCACCGTGCTCGATTCGCCCCTTGCACGCGGGACGGTGCAACTGTGTGACTCCCAATCGCTGTCGATGCTCTTCGACGAACTGGTCCCGGGCGCGATGCCGAGGGAGGTCGCAGATTCCCCATCGTGGCGCGCCGGGCTCACGACGCTGGTTCGTGCAGCGAACCTCCTGCTCGACGTCGAGTCCGATGGATCGACCGTCGAGGATCGTGATCCGGTACATCGTTCGTGGGAGTTCGCCGACCTCCTCTTGCATATGCGGAGCAGGTCGCCTCGGCGCGACAGGCCGAGTGGAGGCACATTTCCGTGGCGCGGAATTTTCGATCCGCTCCCCGCCCTCAAACCTTCCATGTCCGACGATCGGATTCGACTGGCGTCGCCACGCCAACCGACGCAGGCCTCCCACGACGCGGTGGTCGACGGGCGTCGGTCGCTCCGGTCGCAGGCCGACGCGCCGATGAGTGCCGAATCGTTAGGTCACTTCCTCTGGCGATCCGCGCGCGCCGTCGATCGGGACGACGAGGCGCTGGGCCGGCCCTACCCGGTCGTGCATCGCATCTACCCCGGCGGGGGCGCGTGCTATCCGCTCGAAGTGTATCTCGTCATTCGCGCCTGCGACGGGATCGCGCCAGGCCTCTATCACTACGCGGTCGCCGATCACTGCCTCGAGCGCCTCGGGTTGGCCGACAACGAATGCGAAGACCTGAGCGCGCAGTACGCGTGGATGATGCCGGAACGCGCATTGCCGCAGGTGCTCTGCATCATTTCCGCACGCTTTCTTCGCACCGCGTGGAAGTACCAGAGTATCGCCTACGCCCTGACCCTGAAAGAAGTCGGCGTGTTGTACGAATCGATGTACCTGGCCGCGAGTGCCGGGGGACTCGCGGCCTGTGCGGTCGGCACCGGCGTCGGTCCGCGCTTTTCGGCACTCATCGGCGCCGATCCGTTGGCCGAGTCGCCGGTCGGTGAGTTCATCGTTGGCCGCCACGCCTAACGACGCAACTCACTGGGCGTCGTTCACCTCCTGCGCTGCCCGCAGCCCCGACTCAAGGGCCCCTTGAATCCAACCCGGTAACGCCGACGTGTGATCGCCGGCAAAGTGGATGCGTCCCTCGGCTCGTCCGATGACGGGCGTCAACGCGGTCATCTGTCCCGGCCGATACCAGCAGTAGTCGCCACGCGCGTAGGGGTCTTCATCCCAGCACTTGTACATCGCGTTGCCCGAGAAGTGCTCCTGCGCGCCGGGGAAGACCTGCTCGACACACGCCAACGCATGCGCGATCCGATCGGCGCTCCGCATCAACTGCACGTCGCGCGCGGCACCTCCGACGAAGTAGCAGTCCAAAATACCGCGGGACGTGTTCTGCGTCGCGGTCGCGTCCTCAATCCACAATCCCGGACGTGGACCGGACGCCGACGTCGGGAGATCGGTCGCTGCAGTACCGATGAATCCATCGACTTGCCAGTAGCGAGACGTGAATTCGAGAAAGATGCGCGTGACAGAGGTGTACGGGAGACCGCATATGGCCGCGCACTTGTCGTACGGAAGGGGCGGGTCGATGGGAATGTCCTGGAGCACGACAAACGGTATCGTGCAGATCACATAGTCACTCTCGAACGTCTCCTCGCCACCGTTGCACTCCACATGCACGCCGGTGGGGGTATGCGTTATTCGCGTCACCGGTTTCCCATAGCGGATATGGGGGCCGATGTGTGCGGCAAAGGCGGAGGGAAGGACGTCGCTTCCGCCGCTGAAGCGGTAGAGGAGGTTCGGAGCAATGGGCGCCCCCGCCGTGGCCCGAGCGGCGTCCGGGAGCGTGGCATTGGCGGCGAATGCCCGAAAATGGCGCGACGCCGGATGTGCGGTGCCCGATGGTCCCCCCCCCGCCGACGGCGCGGAGGCGAAGGCGTACGCGGTATCGCGCAGGATGAGCAGCGCCGATGTGGCGTCGATGCCGTCACCCCACAGGTCCGGAAAGCCGAGCCTGAGGACCTCGATCGCGCCTTCCGATGCTCCCTGGTCGGTGAGAAAGTGGTGGAACGTCACGTCGTCGAACGCCTGCAGTGCCGGCGGCGGCCACCCCGGCGCTCGCGGATCGGTGGCGAGGATTTGCGGGATCGCTGCCTTGATGTAGTCTATGAGCCAAGCGATGGGAGGCCGACCGGCCTCGGCGGGGCCTAACGTGACCGGCCACTGCGCCGCAGCCGCCGTCGTATCCACGACCCGCACGCCACGAAGAAAATCCACCGACGCCCCGGGGGCCGTGGGAATGGGATCGAGTCGCAGTCCGAAGTGCGTCGCGAACCCCACCGTGAGCGTATGGCTCCCGGGAATGAATGCGGCTCCGCCGTCGGCGTGCAACCCCGGCGTGAATCCGTCGCGCAGGGTCTGTACTCGCCCTCCCGGGTGCTGCTTCGCTTCGAGTACTTGGACGTGATGTCCCGCCTGTCGCAAGGTGTACGCGGCGACCAGTCCGGACATGCCCGCGCCGAGCACCAGAACACGTTTCGGCGCTCCCGACCGAGTCATCGGAACGCTGGAGAAGGGAGGAAAGGAGAATCCGGTCATCTGGCCGCTCTTCGCGATACCGTCCGTCGTCACGTTTGCTTCGCTCCCCTGGTGCTCGCGGCCGTCCGCTGCGCGAACGCCGCCACCGTGATCAAGAGTTTCGAGGGCTCCGCGGGGTTCACGATGTGCGTCTGATCACCGGCTTGTAACGCACGCGTTCGGTCCTCTGTTCGCGCGAGGGCCGTGAAGGCTGCGGAGGGAGTGGTGCAGCCGCGCTGCCGAACCGCGTTCATGAAGGCATACCCGTCCCGCTACTCTATCGTTATCCGATACTAACTGCGGACTTCATCAGCTCGTCTTCGCGCATTTTCATGGGGCAGCAATGGCGCTCGGCGTGAGCGACCCGATCGTCCCGGAACCAATGGACGGGCACGGTTAAGGTATGGCATCGCGCCGTGGGCGACGCAAGAGTCCGCACACAGCCATCGCGTTGTCGCGGGCGAGGAGGGACGCACCAAGCGAGACCTTGGCGCGGGTGAGCTAGTGCGCCGATGCTCCTCGAGGTGCAGACACGGAATACTGCTCCGGCGCGACCACACGCTGCACCGTTATACCAGCCGCAGGAGTCGACGACTCGTATCGGTGGACGCAGAATCGGCGCGCCCGAACATTGCTGGCTCGTGGCGTCTGAGTGGGTCGTCGCGTCGGCAAGGCGCCATCCGCCTCACGCGCGCTGGCAGAAGGGGAGCGCCGACTTGGTATGCCATGATCGCGAGCATATCGTGTACCCAGGGACACTCCATCCCCTGAGTAGCTTGGCGCGCCTCGTGGCAGCTCGCGGGACACACCGAACATGCGCGCCTATCTACCACGAGCGACATTTTGCCCCCGAGCGGATATGGCCTCTCGCACGCGGTGCGGGAAAAGTCCCGCACCGACGTGATCAGTCGAGAGAGTTTCTCTATCTGTGAAAATCGCTAGCGTCCGGCCATCGGCTGGTCTTCGAACCAGATGGGCGCCAGCTTGCCACCCTTGTCGCGCGTCACGACAACCGTATACGAGGTCCCGGCGCGCAGCGCCACGTTCGGCAGAGTCCCCACGAGACGCTTGTCGTCTTCCGTGCGGAACTCGAGCGTCCCGCTCCACGGTGCGACTTCTTTGAATCCGGCTTCGGACTTGAAGTTTATTCCGTCGAAAAATGTCTCTCCGCCCTTCGCTACCACGTTGATCTCGTCGAGGTCGGGGGCGGCGTGAATCACCCGCAGGTAGACCTTCGTCTGATCGTCGGAGAGTTCATCGCGGACGATGCGCGAGCTGTAGCCATTCCCGTCGTTCGAGGGCATGACCACCATCGTGTAGCGATATCCGTCCGTGAGCAATTCGCGGTTCGTTTCCATCGGCGCGAACGAGCCCGTGGGCTGATCCCCGACCTCGAACTTCACCCAATTATTGTCGATGGGCTGGTAGGCGCTCACCTTCTTGTAGTCAACCGAGGGTAGCGAATGTGTATCGTCGGAGCGCACGGTGAGCCCCTTGAGCGCCGGGACCGCATTTACGACGCGTACCAGCGCCATACCCTTCTTGTCCGCAGCGTCGCCGGACATCGAGGTAGACACTTCGCCCCCGGCCGTCTTCGTGCCGATCTGCTCATCGGTCTGCGCGTCCTTCGCGCACGCCGCCAAGACCACGGCGACGGCTACCAGTATGCCCATTGGTGCCTGAATGGCTCTCATGACTAAGGTCTCCGGAAATCGGGAAATTCGCGAACCGAATTCAGGTCGCGTGGCGGATGCGCCAGGGCACTGGAGTCGACTCGCAGCTGAAGCGCTAGGAGCAACAAAGTGCCCAAAGCCGACGCCGCTCGCTATCGCTCGAAAGATGCACTCTAGGGTAACCCGAGCGCCCATCCCCACACATCCCCACATCACGGCCCGGAAAGGGCTGCTTCCAGCACCCGAATCTTGGCGGCGGTCAGCGTCTGCTCGATAGAGAAGTACTCGGGCCAGGGATCTCCGCCGTGAGCGCGCTCCGCCGCCTCGCCGAACGACACGGCGTCGGCGCTCGCGATCGATCGCAACTCGTCCCACGACACTGGTAACGCGACTGCAGCACTCGCGCGCGCACGCCCCGACCAGGGCGCGATGGCGGTGGCGCCTCGCTCGTTACGTAGATAGTCGATGAAAAGCTTTCCCTTCCGTTTCGCCTTCGACATCGTGGCGACAAAGCGTTTCGGCTCTCCGTTGGCGAGGTGGTGCGCAAAGGCGCGGCAGAATTCCTTCACGACCGGCCATTCTGTGCGCGGTACGAGAGGCGCGATGACGTGAATACCCTTTCCGCCGGTCACCAGGGGAAAGCTCTGCAATCCCAGCACCGCCAGCGCTTTCGCGATATCTACGGCGGCAGCGCGGACTTCGCTAAAGCTCACGCTGTCGTCCGGGTCGATGTCAAAAATGATGCGCTCCGGCTTTTCCACGTTGTTGATTCGCGACCCCCAGAGATGCCACTCCATCACGTTCATTTGTGTTCCGGCGATCAGGCCGCCGAGACCGTCGACGTAAAAATAGTTGCCCTCACGGCCGTCCTTGGCGGCAATCGCGACGGTCCGCATCGCCTTCGGAAAACCACCGCTATCGTGCTTTTGAAAGAAGCACGTCTTGGCCTGCCCTTTTGGACACCGGAGCAGGCTGAGCGGCCGTTTCGCCACATACGGGAGCATGCGCTCGGCGACGGCCACGTAATACGCAATCAGATCGATCTTCCTCGTCGCGTGGCGGGGATACACGACGCGCTCGGGGCTGGAGACCTGAATGCCAGCCCCCTGGGCCGCTGCGACAGCCTGATCCGTGTCCAGAGCGCTGGCCGACGACGATCTGCTGCTCTCCGCTACCTCAAGCACCACCTCGCGCGATGACGTTTTGCCGCCAAGGCCGAGAAAGGCTGGATGCCTAAGAAGTCCGTCGGGGGTGTACTCGGCATATCCGACCTCGGCGACCAGCTCTGGCGTTACCCATCGCGCGCCACGGGCAATCGCTGCCGGTACTCCCGTAAACGGTGATGTCTTGCGCGAGCGCGCCTCGAGTTTGCGCTGCAGTACTTCCGCCTGGTCCACCGTGAAGCCGGTTCCGACTCGTCCGCGATACTCGAGAGCACCCTCCACCCAAGTGCCGACAAGTAACGACGCGAACGTTTTTTTCCTGGGCGATGGAGACCATCCGCCGATGACGAAGTCCTGCCGCTTGGCGCACTTGACCTTTAGCCACGACCTACTACGGACTCCTCGATACGGCGCCTCCGCCCGCTTGGCAATAATTCCTTCGCCACCGAGTGCGCACACTTCCAGATACACCTTCTGGCCGTGGCCGACCACGTGCGCCGAGTACTGAATCGGATCGGTGCGCCTCCTCTTTCCGAGCAGCGTCGCGAGGCGTGCCTTTCGTTCGATAAGCGGGAGACTGGAAAGGTCTTTGCCGTTCAACTCGAGCAGGTCGAACGCGAAGTAGACAAGCGGTGCACTGCCAGCGGACAGCGCCCGCCTGAGCGTGGCGAAATCCGCGCGTCCTGCAGCATCCAAGGCACAAAGTTCTCCGTCGATGAGCGCCGTTCCCGTCGTGATACGACTCATTGGCTTCATCATCGCTGCGAACTGAGTCGACCAGTCCTTTCCGCTCCGGGTGAACAGGCGTACCGCGTCGCCGTTGATCGCCGCCAGGCATCGATAGCCATCGTACTTCATCTCGAAGATCCACCCCGCGCCATCGGGCACGTCGCTCACGAGTGTCGCAAGTTGCGGTGCGCGAAACATCGGCAATCGATTCGCCACGACGGGCTCCTTCATGCCATCAGCGGACGGGCGTCTCAGCTCGCCTTTTTACGAACCAACTTTGCCTTGGGCTTGGTTCGGCGAGCCGCAGTTCCTCGTACGGTCTTCGTTCCCTCAAGACTTTTCTTGAGCACCGTCATTAGGTCGAGCACGTTCGATCTCCCGGAGCTTGGCTCTGGTTCCGCTTCCGGTGTTGTAACACGCTTCCCCTTTGAGTGAAGCTTGCGGCTAATGAGGTCTCGCAAGGCGCTTTGGTAGTGATCCTTGAATACTTTGGCGTCAAAGCGCGCGGTCTTCTTCACGATGAGCGCCGTCGCCATCTCGAGAAGTTCAGGCTCGGCTTTCTTCGATGAGATCCCGGAGAAGAACGAGTCGGATTTTCGGATCTCGTCTTCGTAGTGCAGGGTCTCCAGCAACAGCCCCGTCCCCGTGGGCTTGAGAGCAACGAGGTACTCCTTGCCGCGCAGGGTAAGTTGGCCGAGCCCGACTTTCTCCGTCGCCCGGAGGGCGTCTCGTATGACTCGAAACGCGTCTTCGGCGAGATCGTCTGACGGAACGACGAAGTAGGGCTTGTCGTAGTAGATTGGGTCAATCTCGCATGCCCCCACGAACTGTGTCAGCTCGAGCGTCTTGCGCGTGTCGAGCTTGACGGCATTGAGCTCGGCGTCGCTGAGAAGGACGTAATCACCCTTCTCGAACTCGAACCCCTTCATGATCTCGTCCTTGTCCACAGGCCCAACGCCTGCTACCACCTTTTGGTAGTTGATTGGCTTGCCCGTTGGCTCATGAATCTGCCGAAAGGAAGGCTTGGCGTTCGGTTTGGTTGCGGCAAACAACTCGACCGAAATCGAGACGAGCGAGAGCCGAAGTTGTCCCTTCCAGATCGGTCGGTTCGGTGGCATGATGTGCTCGGTTAGTTCGTCACTTCCGTATCAGATAGCAAGAGTACAGCGCTCCATTTCTACCGATCCATTTGAAGATGCGTTGTTCGCTACGGTCGCGATAGTCAACGCAGGAACGATAGCCTTCTCCGCCTTTTGGAGTACGCCCCAAGCATGGCGATTCACGCTAGCCCTGCGGCTCCCGCGCGGGCAGCTCGGCGAGTCGTCGCTGAATGAAACGCCGTTCGGGCTCCTGTTGGGTGAGCGCCGGGGCCGCTGCACGAAGCAGTACATCGTAGAGGGCGACAATCTGCCGCCAGTCGGTGTCCGCCGCAGAGTCGGCTTCGGCATGAACGGCTGAACTCGCCGCTTGCAACGTGTAGGGGCCGAATCGCCGCGATTGAAGGGAGCGCTGAACTAGCGCCGATCCCTCCGCAATCAACGCCCGATCCCATCGGGATTGATCCTGCTCGAACAGCAGCACCACTTCTCGAGACGGTGATGATCGGGCGTCTCGCCGCGACTCATGAAGGAGCATCAGCGCCAGCAGTCCCTCGGCCTCGGCATCCGGGAGGAGCTCGACCAGCAGTCGGCCAAGCCGAATCGCCTCGCCCGAGAGGTCGTGCCGCGTGAGGGTTCCGCCAGCCGGTGGGGAGTAGCCCTCGTTGAACACAAGGTAGATCACATGCAGCACCGCATCCAGACGCTGCGACAAATCATTGCGGCTCGGCACCTGATACGGAATGCGCGCACTGCGGATCTTTCCCTTGGCGCGAACGATGCGCTGCGCCAGCGTTGATGGCGCAATGAGGAAAGCGTGAGCGATTTCCTCGGTGGTAAGTCCGCACACCTCGCGCAACGTAAGCGCGATTTGTGCTTCGCGCGACAACGCGGGATGACAACAGGTGAAGATCAGGCGCAAGCGGTCGTCCGAGACCTCCTCATCAGGACGCTCGAATGTCTCCGCCCTTCGCGATGCCCTCCGTAAAGCTCACATACTCTCCCATGAACGTTTCCGAATCACTCTTGGACATCGCGTTCAACTGCTTTTCTTCGTCATAGATCAGGCACAGGTACTTCATGGTTCCCTCGTCGCCACAAGTGATTGTGCAAAGTGGTCGACACCTTGTCGATTGGGCCAGAGGCAATTCGACAGCGGCCCCCCACGGGTGCGCAAGGACGCTACCTTTTGCCGTGCCCGTATCCCCGCGCTCACCATCTGTCCCACGCGTCATGCGCTCTCCCCCTCGACTCGCCGTCACCGTTGGCACCCTCGCCGTCGTCACCATCGTGTCGCTGTCCGCAGCGCCGAGCCGAACGTCGGCCCAGCCGTCTGCCCAGGAGGCCTCTTTTGTCGGCGTCCGCGTGGACCAGGACCGCGACAAGGTTCTGCTCGAGATCGCGCCTAGCCGGTTGGGGCAAGACTTCCTGCACCAGAGTGTCCTCGCCACGGGAGCCGGCGTCGGGGCGCTGGGCCTCGATCGGGGACAAACTGGCGGGAGCGCCATTGTGCGCCTCGAGCGCCGCGGCAAGCGGGTGGTGCTGGTGCGCGACAACTGGAGCGCGCGGGCATTGGGAGCCGACGCGGCGGGACAGCGTGGAGCCGCCGAGGGGTTCGCGACGTCGGTGGTTGCCAGCTTTCCCATCGAGTCCGAGGCGAACGGGACGCTCGTGGCCGATGCGACCTCGTACTTCCTCTCTGACACGTACGGCATTTCCGAGTTTGTCCGCCGAGCACAGCAGGGCACGGCGAGGGTCGACGCCAACCGGAGCTGGATCGACCCGGCGCGCACCAAGGCCTTCCCGAGCAATACGGAGATTCACGCCGTGCTGACCTTCGCCGTCGACAACCCGGGCTTTGCGCTACGCCGCGCCGCGCCAGAGGCGACGTCACCTACGTTTGAAGTGCATCACTCGCTGGTCGCGCTACCCCATGCGCAGGGCTTTCGCCCTCGTGTGGCCGATGCACGCGCCGGGTTGTATGGCGCCACCTTCAACGACTTCGGCCAGGGGTTCGAGGGGACCTATCGCGCAGGATATGCCGCGCGCTGGCGCCTGGTGCCCAAGGACCCCGCAGCGTATCAGCGCGGGGAGCTGACGGAGCCGGTGACCCCGATCGTGTACTATCTCGACCCCGCCATTCCCGAGCCGTACAAGTCGGCGTTCCGAGAGGGCGGCCTGTGGTGGAATACGATCTACGAAGGCGCCGGCTTCAAGAACGCCTTCCAGATTCGCGATCTCCCGGCCGATGCGGACCCCATGGACGCCCGCTACAGCATGATCTACTGGATCCATCGTTACGGACCCGGACCCTCGGTGGGTCCGTCGCTAACCGACCCGCGCACCGGCGAGATTCTGCGCACCGTGGTGCGCATGGACTCTTGGCGTTCGCTCGTGGACTACAACATCTATGCCGGACTCCTCCCCGCCGCCGGCTCCGGCGGGCTGAACGTGACCGCCGAGGCCTTCGCCATGAGCCGCCGCCGCCAGCATACGGCCCACGAAATCGGACACACGCTGGGCATGTCGCACAACTACATCGCCCACGCGCAGGGACGGACGAGCGTGATGGACTATCCCTTCCCGCTCATCACTGTCGATGCGCGCGGATCCCTCGATCTCTCCAGGGCCTACGCACCCTTTGCCGGCGCGTGGGACTCGCTGGCCATCCGTTACGGTCACACCTGGTATCCGGACGAAGCCAGCGAACGAACCGGCCTCGCGCGCATCATCAAGGAGATGCTCGACCGCGACGTGCGCTTCGTGGCCGACCAGCACGCCGACGCATCGGGCTCGATCCCCGAAGTCACGCGCTGGGTCGAGGGAAAGACAATGTTCGACGCCATCGAGCGCACCTCCGCCGTTAGGCGTGTCGCCATCGACAAGTTCGACGAGCGGGCCATCAAACCCGGCGAGCCAATGTACCTGCTCAACATGCGCTTTGCGCACGTGTACCTGCACCACCGCTACTCGCTGGAGGGGCTCATCAAGTATGTCGGCGGTATGGACTTCCGGTATGCCATGCGGAGCGATGGGCAGACGCCCACGACCATTCTTCCCGCCGCCTCGCAGCGAAAGGCGCTGGGAATGGTGCTCGATGCGCTCGAACCCCCTGCCCTTGCGGTGCCCGAGCGAGTGATGGCCATGATTCCGCCCGTGCCGTTTGGCGGGGATGAGGCGGTGGAGTGGATCGGTTCGGCGGGGGGAACGTCGTTCGACCAGATTTCCCTGGCCGGCGGACTGGCGACCGAAGTGATCGAGGGAATTCTCAATCGCGAGCGGTTGGCGCGCCTGGTGCAGTTCGGGGCACGGAACTCGGCGTTGCCCACGCTCGATGAGGTCATGGGGGTCGTGGTGGAGCGCACGTGGGGAGCCGCTGTTTCGGCCACGCCTAACGCGCAGGCGCTTCGGCGGGCCGTGCAGCGTGTGGTGCTGAATACCCTGCTCGATCGGGCCGGAGACAAACAAGCACTTGCCGAAGTGCGGCAGGGCGTCGAGTGGCGGCTACAGAAGCTGCAAGCGCAGCTGTCGGGAGCGGCCGGCGGATCGGCGGCCGATCAGGCGCTCCGCAGCGCGGCTCGGCGGGAGATTGCGGCGTACTTTGGTGGTGAGGACGATCCATCGAAGCGATCACGTTTCCCGGTGATTCCGCTACCCTGGCCGTGAGTACGCGGTGGTCTATCCCGGTGACCACGCAGTCGCCGACCTACTTCCGCTTGTCCACCGTGGTCACATGAATGACCCCGGCCTCGTGCCCGGTGCCGTGCGCCTGAACGGCACGGTTCTGGTCCAGGTACTTGAGCTCGAATATCTTGGCGGCGAGAACGGTCGACAGCGACTCGATATCGGGTTGGCGAATGTCGTCGATGTACACGACAACCTCCTGCCTGCCACCGCCCGAGCTAAGCATGTCAGACGAGGCGATGCGCCCCATGCGCGGGGTGAGCCACTGCGGCCGCAGGAGCCGAACCGCGTCGCGTGCGGTCACAATGCCAGCGCCGACTTCCTGCATATCGATGATCGTGAGTTTGGCGCGGTCGCCACGACCCTTCTGCGCTTCGGTTGGCGTGGCGAGCAGGAGAGCGCTTAACAAGCCCAGGGTGAAAGGGATGATCCGCATACGCATGGGAAGCCTCCAGAAGGGGAGCACCGGCGCGTCGGCAAAGACGCGCGTTGAAAGCTACGACGGGCGGCGGAGTGGGGCGAGGCATGATACGCCCGTTCGACTTCTCCCCGTCCGTTGACGCCCCCATCTCATCGGACTAACATCCCTCCCTGCCCTACCACGGGCATTCTGGAGATGTGGCCGAGAGGCTGAAGGCACCGGTTTGCTAAACCGGCGTGGGGGGTAACTCCTACCGAGGGTTCGAATCCCTCCGTCTCCGTGGTCTCAAATGGAACAGTCCAGGCGGGAGACGGGGACCAATCCGTCTCCCGTTTTCTGTCCGCCCCTCGGGTCTCACCCACGTCCTGCCATGACGCAGCCGCGCCTTCGCTTTGCTCCCTCTCCAACCGGCTACCTCCACGTGGGTGGGGCTCGGACTGCGCTCTTTAATTGGCTGTACGCGAAAAAGTACGGAGGACACTTTCTCCTTCGCATCGAGGACACGGACCGAGCACGAAGCACCGACGAAAGCACCCGCGCCATCTTCGAGGGGCTCCAGTGGCTCGGTCTGTCGTGGGACGAAGGGGTAGTGTTTCAGGGGGCGAACGTGGCGCGCCACCAGCGCGACGCAAATCTTCTCCTCGCATCCGGAGCCGCGTACCGCGATTTCACGACGGCCGAGGCGCTCGATCGCCTGCGGCACGAGGCCGAGTCGAGCGGTCGGCAATTTCGTTTCGACCGGCACATGGCCGAGTTGCCTGCGGGTGAAGTGGAACAGCGTGTGGAGCGAGGCGACCCCTTCACCATTCGCTTTCACGTCCCGGCCGGGGTCACGGAGTGGCAGGACCTCGTGCATGGCAACATCGCCTTTCCCAACAAGGACATCGACGACTTCATCATCCTGCGGTCCGATGGCACGCCGATCTACAACCATGCGGTGGTCTCCGACGACATCGCGATGGGCATCACGGTGGTCATGCGGGGCGATGACCACATTTCCAACACGCCGAAGCAGATTCTCCTGTACCAAGCGTTAGGCGCGGAACTGCCGGCATTCGCCCATCTTCCCATGATTCACGGAAGCGACGGGAAGAAGCTCTCCAAGCGGCACGGGGCGACGGCGGTGGGCGACTATCAGCACCTGGGCATTCTTCCCCAGGCGATGAACAACTTCCTCGCATTGTTAGGGTGGTCGCCGGGCGGCGACCGCGAGGTGATGACACGCGACGAAATGGTGACGCTCTTTTCGGCCGACGGTTTGCTCAGGCATGCCGCCATCTTCGACAGCAAGAAGCTGGAGTGGATGAATGGCCAGCACATGGCCCACGGTCCGCTCGATGCGCTCGACCACTACCTGCGTCCCTTCGTGGTGGCGGCGGGCCTCGCCTCGGCGCGCGAGTTGGAGCAACGCACGGAATGGTGGCACCGCCTGCTGGAACTGCTGCGCGTACGCGCCCGCACGGTCAACGATCTCATGGAGCAGTGCCGGCCGTACTTCCTCGATCACTTTGCCTACGATCCGGGCACGGTCGCCAAGCACTGGAAGGACAGGAACGCGTCGGCCGAAGTGCTGGCCGCGGTCCGCGACCGCCTGGCGACGGTCGAATGGGATGCGGCGGCTATGGAAGAGGCGCTGCGTCAGATGGCGGAAGCGCGCGGGGTAGGCGTCGGGAAAATTTTCCAGCCTATGCGCGTGGCGCTCACCGGCGTCGCCGCCACGCCGGGAATTTTCGATGTGCTGGTGTTGGTCGGCCGGGCGCGGTCATTGGCCCGTCTCGACGCCGCTGTTGCACACCTGTCGGTTTAGCGAAGATGGCGGTTGACGGAGGTGTTCCGCGTGTGCATCGTCGTCGCCACCCTCATCGCATCGCGCGGGGTATCGCGCGGGGCATTGCGCATCGGCGCTCACTCGGATGAACGACCCGCTCACCCCACTCGAACGGCGCGTGTACCACTTTCTCCTCGATTTTCTCGCGGAGAATACGTATCAGCCGAGTGTTCGTGAAATCGGTCGGCGCTTTCGCATCAAGTCCACCAAGACGGTCGCCGAGCTTCTGCAGGCGCTGGCCGACAAGGGATTCATCGAGCGTGAGGGGGCCCGTTCGCGCGGGGTCCGGATCGTTGGATGGTCGTCGATGGGCCATGTGCAGCCGGTGCCGCTGTACGCCAAGGTCAATGCGACCGAGCCTCACCTAACTGAAAACAACTTAGTGCGATGGATCGCCATGGATCGTTCGTTCGTGCCATCGGACGACGCGTTCCTCCTTCGCAAGGCGGGAGACGCCATGGCGGGACGCGGCGTGTACGCCGGCGATTGGATTCTGGTCAGTCCCTCGGTTCGCGCCCGCGACGGCGACATGGTCGCGGCGCGGGTGGGATCGCACGTGATGGTGCGGACCGTCGCTCGACTGGGCGCCGTCCTCTCGCTCTCGACGGCAGAAGCGGAAGAGCCCGAGCTATTTCTTGGACCGAGCGACGATTTTTCGGTGCTGGGCGTGGTGACGGCCGTGTTTCGCTCGCTGCACGAAGCAATCGACGCGCCTGCCGCTACGGACGCGCCTGACGATTCGGCGGTCGACGCCTAGCGCTGAGAGATCGTCTTCTCCACGTTCTTCTTCTGCTTCTCCGCTGCTGCGCGCTCCTTCTCCTTGCGCGTCCGGATTGCCTTCACGGCCTTGCGGAAGTCTTCCTCGTTCATAGACGCCTGTGCGCCCGCCATGATGTCGACCCGCATGGCGGCCAAGCGGGAGCGCCGATCGTTCTCGATCGGATTCCCCTGCAACTGGTTCATCGGGAGCAGGGCCAGAAGCGCGGTCGGAATGGAAAATTTCCCCAAGCGAATAAACTGCTGATCCATGCCGTACCGCTGGCCATCTTTCGTCTTGTAGGTCCAATCGCCGCGCTCGAACCTGTTGGGCGTGTACGAATTGGCCAGCACCGAATCGCGGTAGCGCATGATACTGGTCGCAACCGCCGAGTCGAGTCTTTCGTCCGACGTCTTGGGCGCGTACTCGAGCACGGGGGCCTGCACCCAGATACGCGCGTCGGCGTACCCGGGCTGAATCCCCTTGAGCGGACCACGACCGGCCGCCAGCGGACCTCCGGCTGGGGCGCCGGCGTTCACATCGAACCCAGCCCCGGGCGCCGGAATTCCAGCGGGGACATGGGCCGGGGAGACGAGGGGAACCCCGGGGATGATAGGAGTCTCGGCGTTCGATTCGGGGCCCGAAGTACGACCCGCGCGCTCGGCGCCCCCTCCACCAGCTCTGGCCACCGTCGGCGTCCGCGCCGCCACCGCCCTCGGCGTGATCGCGAGGAATCTGAGCCGCTCCCCTTGTTCCGTCACGCTCGGCTCGCGAATGAAAAAGCGCTGAATCGCCCCAGTTGACTTGAACGCCTCCCAGAGCCCGAAGATCACGAAGCAGTGCACAACCACCGACATCGCCGTCGCGCGCGCCGTGCGCCGGGCTTTAAACCCAGGCTCGATAACATCGGCACGTCGTAGGCGGAGAGTCTGCATCCTATCTCATCTGTTCTTAGGGTAGGCGGCGCCCTGAGCGAGCGTCTACTGTTGGTAACCCCAATAGAACAACGGGTTTCCCCGCGTCCTCGTTGCGACGAAGCTTATTCGGCGTTTCTCACAGAATTCTTCACCGAGCTAACACCCACGATCTCGACCTCCACCACATCGCCCGGCGACAGGGGTCCGACGCCGGCCGGGGTTCCCGTTGCGACAAGGTCGCCGGGTTCGAGCGTCATGACGTGCGAGACGTACGATAGCAGGAATGGGACCGAGAAGACCATGTCGCTGCCGTGGGCGCGCTGGCGCTCCTGTCCATTGACGCGTGTTACGATCTCGAGGGCGAGCAAGTCGAAGCTACCGAGTCGGGGCGTCCCTACGGCGCAAAAGGTGTCGAATCCCTTGGCTCGCGTCCACTGAGAATCCTTGCGCTGGAGGTCGCGGGCGGTGATGTCGTTCAGGGCGACGACGCCAGCGACGGCGGCTACGGCTTCGGCTTCGGTCGCGTTCTTGAGGGTCTGTCCGATGACGATGGCGATTTCGCCCTCGAACTCCACGCGCTCCGACTGCTTCGGAAGGACGATGGTGTCACCGTCACCAATGAGTGAGGAGGGGGGCTTGAGGAAGAAGAGCGGCTCGACGGGGACATCGTTGCCAAGTTCCTTGGCGTGGTCGGCATAGTTGCGGCCGATACAGACGATTTTGGAGGGGCGCACAGGACGGGGACGAGAGGACGGAGAACGCGGCACCTGCTATGAATCTACTCTCGACATCCCGCCATCCATATCTCTGGCAGAAGGCAATACTTGACAGGGGGTTCCATTTTCCGGGGTGTCTGGAGTCTACGCGCGCGGCCTGTAAGCCAATTTCCCTGCACCGCAGGACCTTATGCCAATGCCTGTTGTCAGTGTCCGCTGCACCGTGGCGCTCGCCGCCTTCGTCACCCTCGACTTCACTCCGCCGACCCGCGTACCTGGGGCGGCTCCATTGGACGATCGCCGCACCGTCGAGATCCGACGCATCCACTCGCACTTCGACAGCGTCCTCACCGAGCTTCCGGCGCGCGACCTCTCGACCCTCACGTCGGCACCGCGTGCGCGTCGCTCGGCGCTGCTCGCCACGCTTCGTGCCTATCGTGACCGCGGAGAGTATCCGCGCAACTACGACTTCCCCAAACAGGCCGTTCCGTACTTCGTCGACCGCGAGACCGGCACACTGTGCGCTGTTGCGCATCTCCTGGCCTCGACTGGCCGCCGTGACATTGTTGATCGGATCGCACGCGTGGACAACAACATTCTGGTGCCCGAGTTGGCGAGCGACACGGCGTTCAGCTCGTGGCTCGACGCGAACGGACTCACGCTTGCCGAAGCGGCGCGGATTCAGGTTCCGTACATGGGCGACCAGTCCCCGATAGTTTCCGCGTTAGGCTCACGAAACGCGACCTATGCAGTAGGCTCGGCCCTTGCAATCGGCGGCTCGATGGCAACGTCGCTCTGGAGCACGCGCGGCAACGCCGACGGCCATTGTGGACTCGTCAACATCGTCGGCTTCGTTACCGGTGCGAGGACGCTCGCCCTCGGTGCCGCCGCGCTCGGTGACAACAGTGCGCCGAACACCTCGAGGGCCTAGTTCAGTTGGATGCCTTCGACAATGCCTTGCAGCACCGGCATTCCCGCTTTGAGAATCGCCTCGCGTCTACGGTCCGACGGTCGGCGCCTACGGAGTGTTGGCGATGAGGCTCACTCAGCCGCGCGGTGAGCATGGCGACTCCGTGGACGGACGTTCGCGCCGGTAACATTTCCTGATTGCTCGATTCGGCCACCGTAGCCGCAGTCACGCACCGAAGGTACTCCGTGAAGGAGGCGCGGTCTCGTCCGTGACCACTTCGAATCATCAACCGCCGCGCCGTAGGACGTCGTTTGCAAGCGGACATTGGCCTACGTCGCGGCGGGCGAGTCTCCGTCGCCACAACAGTCCATACTTTGTTCTCGACAAACAGCGTCGCTCGCGCGTGAGCGCCAGCGCTCGACCAGCACGGCGAGAGATTTCCGTTACCGATAGAATTTCCTGATCTCGCGTTCGACGTCCCGCCACGGAGCCACCACGCGGCGGGCGGGCGGAAGCCCGTCGATCAGATCGCGGCCGTATCCCTTGTTAGCGGCCCGGGAGTCCATCAGCAGCACAATGCCTCGGTCATCGGCGGTGCGAATGAGGCGACCGAATCCCTGCTTGAGCCGGAGCGCGGCATGCGGAATCATGTATTCGCGAAAGGCATCGCCGCCTCGCGCCTCGATCGCCTCGCAGTGGGCGGCCGTCAGCGGCTCGGTAGGCACCTTGAAGGGCAGCTTGCTCAGCACCAGCGCCCGCAACGGATCGCCCGGCACGTCCACGCCCTCCCAGAACGACGAGGTGCCTAACAAGATGGCGTGTCCCGCATCCTTGAATCGTCGCAGCAGCGCGTCACGCCCGTCTTCGCCGTGTACCATCAGGGGAAATCGCTGATCCAGCCCGCGTTCACGCAGGGCGATGGCTGCCTCGCGCAGGTCGCGATGCGACGTAAACAGCGCAAAGACGCCCCCACCGGCCGCATTCGCGACCGACGCAATGGCATCCACGACGGCAACGAAGTGGCCACGCGGATCCACGTTAGGCGCCGGCACGTCGGTGGGCACGGCCAGCATGGCCTGCGTGGCATAGTCAAACGGTGAGGGGAAGCTCGCGGTCTCCGGCTCGACATCACTCTCGGTGAGGCCGAGTCGAGTGCGCACGAAATCGAACTTACCGTCGGTCGACAACGTCGCACTGGTGACGATCGTCGTCTCCAGGCGCTTGAAGAGGTCCTCCCGGAGAATCGGCGCGAGATCGAGCGGAACGCTGGTCACGGAAAGGTTGCGCTCCCTGCCGCGCACCTCGAGCCAACGCACGGTGGGCACCTTCCCCGACGGCGTGAGCCCGGCGCGCAACGCATCGCCGACATTCTCGAGTCGACGGGTGACGCCGCGCAGTTCCCCCAGCAGTGCCGCATGCGCCTCAACCGCCTTGTCGTCCGTCTCCAGGCGCTCGCGCACGAGTCGCAGGTTGTCGCCTAACAACTCCAGCTCGCGCAACAGGTCCTCCAGCGCCGCGCTCAATCCGGCGCCCCAGACCGGATGTTCTCCGAAGTTGTCCAACAATCGATAGACCGGTACCCGGCTCTCCTCGACCACGCCGTCCAGCAGGTCGAAGACGGTGCCCCCCTTGTCGCGCGCCGCCATGACCGAGGGATAGAGGCGGGCGTGCACCAGGTCGAGCGACGCAACACTCAAGAGGTCCTTCCGCGCGGCAAGCCGAGCGGAGAGCGTTGGAAGCAATCCCTTGCCGCGGCGTTCCAATCGACCAAAGAGGCGCAGCAGACCGCGCCTGGTGGCGGTGGCTCCCAGATGACTGGCTGCCGCATCTTCCAGATGATGTCCCTCGTCGAGCACGAGGCGCGTGTACGGCGGCAGCACCGCCGACTCGTCCCACTTCTGCGAGGCTCGGCGTACGGCCAGATCTGCCAGGAGCAAATGGTGGTTGACGACGATCACGTCGGCCTGAGCCGCCTGCCGCCTGGCGGCGAAGAGAAAGCACTTGTCGAAGTGCGCACACTGCAGCCGAAGACACAAATCGGGCTCGGCCGCCACTTCATCCCAGACCTCGGGCTTGGGCGGCGAGGCCAGGTCGCTCAGACTCCCGTCACTCGTGCGCGCCGCCCATGCGGCGAGCCCCTCCACCTCGGACGCCGCCCCCGCATCGAAGAGCGTCGCCCCCGCCCCGCGAGCTTGATCCAGCCGATAGAGGCAGATGTAGTTGTGCCACCCCTTGAGCAACGCGAAGCGCACCGGCTGATCGTCCAGCGCGCCGACCAGGAAGGGGAGATCCTTGCCGATCAACTGCTCCTGCAGGTTGATGGTGTTGGTCGACACCACCGTGCGCTCCCCGTTCTGCGCCGCCCAGCGCAACGCGGGGATGAGGTAGCCTAACGACTTCCCCACCCCCGTCCCCGCCCCCTACACGCC
>ENA-ORBV01003342-ORBV01003342.1-microbial-mat-metagenome-genome-assembly--contig:-NODE-3342-length-32211-cov-6.563640_pt1 | contig 32211 bp, 27 predicted proteins | sample MGYA00237777_ERZ505514 | MGnify/ENA primary metagenome ERZ505514 (study PRJEB26160, sample SAMN06269048) | microbial mat metagenome | isolation source: Oligotrophic lake microbial mat | place... | reverse complement strand
GGTTGATCCATCTGTTACAGCCGCGCAGGCTCAGCCCGGTGCGCGACGCTTCTGCGCGGGGCGTTCTTGGAGTGCGGCGTGAAAGAGCGCCGCTTTGGATTGCACCCGAAGCGCAATTCACACGCTGCGCTCGGAATCGTCAGCGCAGGTGGACCCCATCGCACAGAAACTGAACGTTAAAGCCGGCCCCTGATGGTCAGTTCTTCGGTGATACAAATCTCGTGGAGTCTCCAGATTGCCCATTTCAAGCCGACGCGCCCCCAAAGTTCCATGAAGCGGGGAAATCGGCCCTCGCCTCCGTCGTTTACTCCTCGAAATAGGCAAGCCAATGGCTCTTTTGAAAGGCGGTCTTCAGCTCGTCGTAATTCCCGAGCATCTCCCGGAGCGGTCGGGGATTGAGTTTGCGCAGGGACGTGCTCACCGGGGCCGGCGCAACCTCTAGAAACCTGAACACCCGGTCGAGTTCGACCTGCGGGTTGCGCTCGATGTCTTCGTAGTAGAGCGGGATGACCCGGCTCCGTCGGAGCAGATAGTCATGTTCCCTTTCCATGATGGCCGTTCGCTCGAAAAATCGTTGAAGCTGCACGACTCTCGGGTTCGCGGCGGTTGCGGACACCTCCTCGGGCGGTTCGGCGAAGGCCGTGTACACGCCGGTCAGATGGGCCACCTGCCGGCTCGCGAACGTGCGCAGGGGATTCAGCCGTTTCAGATGGAGGATTCGCAGGTCAGCTCCGGCCTCGATCCAATCGCGCACCGCGCGCAGCCGGCCTTTCCATGCATGCTCGTAAAGCAGTTTGAATCCCCGAACGTCCCGCCCCTTTTCGCCCGGGGCACCGAACACGAAGGTCTCGAGAAAACCGACTGGATCCGCGTTGCGCCGCGCCGCCCACCCGCCGACCTCGTCCCCGGCCCCTGGCGGCAGGGCATCCCGCGGGACGGAGCTTCCCCACGACAACTCGTCCTCCCCGGCGCAAATCTCGCCGAAGGCCACCACCCTTTCGTGGTGGTTAAGGTAGCTCGCGAGCAGGTTCGTCCCCGTACGATGCTGGCCGATCACTACGAAGCGGGTCAGGGCAGCCATAGGGTAGGCGTGGAGCTTCGGGTCGGTCGGGATCGGTGAGGATCAGAAATCACGCGGCACCACCCCGAGAAACCGGCCGAATCGCACATACCTATTGTATCTCCAGCGCAGGAGGGAGGCATATCGCTCATCGGCTTTCCGGTCCCGCTCCCGCCGCTTATCCCGCTCGGCCCAATGCTTGCCGCGAAGCTCCTCGATCTTCTCACTCGCCCACTCGGGAAGCAATCCCGTCGCACCTGTCGAGGCCGCACGACGTCCATCCGGCGCTCCAAACTGATTGCGCAGCAGCCGCCGCAACCATGGGTCCATCCCCTCGGTGAACGCCTCGAACACAGCGAGATGACGCAGATAAGGATCGGCATTCCGCGAGAAGCTGCCCGGGCGCAAACAATACGAGAAGAGCATCTCGGGCGTGCAATCGAGTCGGAACCCGCGCCGGACCAACCGGATCAGAAACGCCCGATCTTCGGAGCCGTCCTGGCGGGATCGATGGAACCCACCCACGGCCTCAAACGCCTCCCGTCGCACGAGCATGTTCGCGTCGCCGAGGGTGTTGTGGAAGATTGCCGCTTCGAGACAGCCGCCGGGAAACCCCGCCAGCAACCGCAGATCGCGAGGGTCGGGCGATGCGCCCTCCTCGAACATGTAGAGATAGCAGGTCACGCAATCGAGGCGGGCGTGATGAAGCCGCCGCTCCAGGGTGTCGAGCATGTGCGGGTGCGGAATGTTATCGGCATCCACAAACGCCAGCAACTCGCCCTCCGCCGCCGCCGCCGCAAAATTCCGGGTGGCCGAAATCCCCTCGTTCGGCTTCCGCAAGAAGCGCCAGTTCCGCTGTGCGCCATACCGTGCCTCCATCGCGTCGAATACCGCGATCGATTCGGCATCGCTCGACCCGTCATCCACCACGATCAACTCAATCTTCCCGCTGTATGCCTGGCGGTGGAGCGCTTCCAGACACGCGGGCAGATACCGTCCCATGTTGTAATACGGCAGGCAGACACTGATCCGCGACCGGGGCCGGACCCAATCGATCACGGTCTCGGTCCGGCGCGGGAGCCGCTCGATCCCGGCCACAAAGTCGAGTCGGAGCTGCTCCGCCTTTTCCATGGGACACGCCAGTCGCACCTCGGGGAGCCCCTCCCGCCACACCTCCCTCAACTTCGCATCGAGACCCTGCTCCGAACCCGGAAACACCGCTGCGCGCCCGTCGAGCATCTCGGCGGTGCCGGGGTCGTCGGAACACAGGACATTCAGGCCGCGCACCACCGCCTCGAGCACCGCGTTGGGATAGCTGTCGAGCCGGGTCGGATAGATGAACACGGCCCGGGGATGCGCCTCGATGAACTCCATCGCCCCGGCCTGCGTCAAGGTCGTATGCACATCGAGCGTCACCCACTCGGGAAGGCTCTCCGCCCAATGGCTGATCAGGGTCTCGGATGGCACCCCGAACACGACGCCGGGTTTCCCCACGATGCTGACCCTCAACTGCCGGCACCCCTCGGGCGGAGACTCGCAGAACCGGGAAATGGCGTTCGTGAAAATGTCGAGCCCCTTGCGCGTCTCGAGTCGGGCCAGGAAGACCAGATGCCCGGGGTCGATCGCCGGTTGGGCAACCCCTTTCTTCCAAGGGGTCCAGGTCGGCAGCCAACGGGTGTCATCCGGCAGCGCCCAGCCGATCTCGCGCACCCAGCGCAACAACTCGCGCGACGGGCAGACCACCCCATCGGAATGCTCCGCCGCATACTGCTCCATGTGCTCGACGATCAGATCGTTCGGACGCCCGGTCGGCGCGCGATGATTTCCCTCCTCGACCCAGATCCGGGGGCTGTTGAGGACGTTGACCAAATGAGAGTTCCGGAACCCCGACCCCAGGCGCTTCGCCTGGACGACGCTGAACCCGACCGCCTGATACTGCATCGAATGGATCACGTCGCACGGATGCTCGAGCAGCCAGAGCATGCACCGGTGCGACATGCGCAACTGGCCCGGATGCAGCTTCTCGATCCCCGCGGGACTCGGCAAATCCTCCTCACAAATCAGTTCGGCCCCACATTCGCTCCGGACCCGCTCGCGAAGCGCTTCCAAACCCTCACCCCCGGGAGCCAGACAGAGCAACACCGTCTCCCGACCCGCCACCCTCGCGAGGAAACGGGCGAGATGCGTGGCGTTGGTCGCCACCCCGCTGGTGCCCACGTCAAATGCGATCTCAGGAGTGACAACGCAATGACGCATGAAACCCAATAATAGCTAACGACGCCCCGTGATCTGTCCAGCCCGCATATCCCACAAGCCATCCGCTGCGACTTGCGGGAGCTGGGCGTCAGATTCGGATCAGGCCTCCCGCGCCTCGCCATCGCGCATGGCTCATTCGACGTTGGACGTTCGCGGTGGGTTGTTGGATGTTTAAGTTTTCGCCATGTCTCTCATCGTCGGCATCGATCTCGGCACCACGAATTCCCTCATCGGGGCGATGGACGCGGGTTTCCCCGTCCTGATCGCGGGTGCCGACGGCTCGCGCCTCACCCCGTCCGCCGTGCATTTTCCCGTGACCGGCAAACCGCTCGTCGGGGCGCCCGCCCGCCGGATGGCGGTGATCCAACCGGAGCGCACGGTGTTGTCCGTGAAGCGGTTCATGGGACGCCGGTTCGGCGACCTCACTGCGCACGAGCACGAATCCCCCTGCCGGCTCGGTCCCGCCGCGAACGGTGACATCGAGCTCGCGTTCGCCGATGGCGGCGGAAACACCTCCACCGTTTCGCCGGAGCTTGTCTCCGCCCATATCCTCGGGAAACTCAAGGCCGACGCGGAACGCTCCCTCGGCCAGCCGGTGACACGCGCCGTGATCACCGTGCCCGCCTATTTCAACGATGCCCAGCGGACCGCCACGAAACGCGCGGGCGAGCTGGCCGGGCTGACCGTCGAACGGATCGTGAGCGAACCGACCGCCGCGGCGCTCGCTTACGGACTGGACAAGCTCGGCGACCGCAGCCGGGTGGCGGTGTTCGATCTCGGCGGCGGAACCTTCGATCTCTCGATCCTCGAGCTCGACCGCGGCGTATTCCAAGTGATCGCCACCCATGGCGACACGCGGCTCGGCGGGGACGACATCGACCGCGCGTTGACCGCGTTCCTGATCGCCCGCCTCGAAATTGACCAGGCCGATCCCCACATCCTCGCCCGGATCACCGAAGCCGCCATCGCCGCCAAACACGCCCTCTCGGACGCTGACGAGACCCGGATCGATCTGCCGTTCCTGACGGGGCCCCTGACGCATTCGCTCACGCTGAGGCGCTCCGAGCTCGAACACATCGCAACCCCGATCATCGACCGGACCCGCGCACACTGCCTGCAGGCCCTGCACGACGCGAAGGTGGAGGCGGCCTCTCTCAACGCCATCATCCTGGTCGGCGGGTCCACCCGGATGCCGCTGGTCCGCCGGCGCGTTGCCGAGTGGTTCGGACGCGAGCCCGACCTGACCCAGCACCCGGACGAGGCGGTCGCGCTCGGTGCCACCCTGCAGGCAGGCGTGCTTTCGGGGGTGGTGCGGAACGTGACGCTGCTCGACGTCACGCCCTTGTCGCTCGGGATCGAAACATTCGGCGGGCTCATGAATGTCATCATCCCGCGCAACACCACCATTCCCTGCAAGGCGGGCGAGATGTTCACCAACGCCGTGACCGGCCAGACCGCCATGCGGATCACCGCTTTGCAAGGCGAGCGTGAAATGGCGCGCGACAATTGGAAACTCGGCGAGTTCGCGCTCGGCTTCGAGGCCGCTCCAAAAGGACAGGCCCGCGTCGGTGTTCAGTTCGCCATCGATGCGGACGGGATACTTTCCGTGCTCGCGCGCGAAACGATGACCGGCACCGAGCGGGTGCTGACACTCAAGAGCGCGATTGATGTCGCCGACGAAGCGGTGGAACGGATGATTGCCGAGTCGGTCGAGCACGCCTTTGAGGACATGAGCGAGCGGGTCCTGACCGAGGCCCGGCTCAAGGGAGGCGAGATGCTGCCGGCGGTGCGAACTGCGCTCAACCGAATCGGCGCGGATCTCGACCCCGCCGAGCGCGCCCAGATCGGGGAGTTGGCGCGGAACCTGGAAGCCCTGCTCGATTCCGGCTCCGCCCAGCAACTCAAACGCGCCATCCAAGCCCTCGACGACGCCACCCAAAACCTGGCTGCGCGCCTCGTCGACATGGCCATGGAGGAGGCATTGCGGCGGAAAGGTGTGCTTTGATCTGCCTGCCCGCCCGATGCGGGAACGATGGCCTCCGGTTGCGATGAGCCACGACTCCTGCCGGCACTCCCTGCGGATGACGCACGATCCCACCCTGCGCGAAGCCGGAACGCTTGGACAGTTTCGCAACCACGCTGCCCGCCCGGCTTGACGCCGTCTCGCCACCACCGATCATCCGCCGGATGAACGACTGGGAAAATCCCTCCCTCCAAGGCATCGATCGACTCGAACCCCGCGCCTTTGTTCCGCCTCACGATGCCGCCGCATCCGCCCTCGCGGGTAATCGGCTTGCCTCCCCGCATCTGCTCGACCTGAACGGCACGTGGAAATTCCGGCTTCATCCAGCCCCGGCCCATGTGCCGGACGACTTCGCCGCGCCGGGCTTCGACGACGCGACCTGGTCGGAGCTGCCCGTCCCGTCCATGTGGCAGATGCACGGGCACGGCGCCCCGCACTACACCAACATCAACTATCCCTTCCCCATCGATCCGCCGCGCGTTCCGTCCGAGAACCCGACCGGATGCTACCGCCGCACGTTCGACGTTGCATCCGGCTGGGCCGGTCGCCGGGTGGTGCTCCGCTTCGAGGGCGTGGATGGCGCCTTTGAAGTGTCGATCAACGGCCGTCGGGCGGGGCTCAGCAAGGGAAGCCGGATGCCCGCCGAATTCGAGATCACTGAGTTGCTCCAACCGGGAGCGAACACGCTCGCCGTCCGTGTCTGGCAATGGTCCGACGCCACGTATCTCGAAGATCAGGACATGTGGTGGCTATCCGGTATCTTCCGCGATGTCCTGCTGCTCGGTCTTCCCCCGGCCGATCTCGATGATCTACAGATCCGCACGGAACTCGACGAAACTTTCGAGCACGGGACGCTCCAAGCCTCCGCCCGGATCCGGTCCGGCACCAGTGCGGCGATCTCGTTCGAGCTGACTGCGGTGCTGCTCGACCCGGATGGACAGGAACGAGGTCGCGCCGTGGCGTCAGGCACGGCTTCCGCGGGGCACGGCACCGAAATTTCCTTCGCGATCCCGGTGGGACGTCCGCCGCTCTGGACTGCGGAAGCGCCCGCGCTTCATACGCTCCAGATCAAACTCTCCGCCGACGGCGTCCTCACCCACCACGCGATTCGTGTTGGCTTCCGCACCGTCGAGATCCGGGGTGGCATGCTGCGGGTCAACGGCGCACCGGTGATGATCCGCGGGGTGAACCGACACGATTGGAACGCCGACAACGGCCGCACGCTGACCGAAGCCGATTTCCGCACCGACCTGCTGCTGATGAAGCAGCACAACATCAATGCGGTCCGGACCTCGCATTACCCGAACGACGAACGGTTCTTCGCGCTGTGCGACGAAGTCGGGCTCTATGTGATGGCCGAGTGCGATCTCGAGACGCACGGGTTCGGCTGGGACAACCCGCGCAACCCGTCTGCCTGGCCTTCCTGGGAACCCGCCTATGTCGAGCGCATGCGCCGGATGGTCGAGACCCTCAAGAACCACCCCGCCATCATCTCGTGGTCGCTGGGGAATGAATCCGCATTTGGCTGCAACCACGAGGCGATGTTCCGATGGACCCGGTCCCGCGACTCCCGGCCGATCCATTACGAGGGAGCCGCACGTCCGGCGCTGATACACCGGTCAGAAGGCAAACCGTGGGAGCGCGAACGAGCCTGCAGCGACATCGCCTCGGCGATGTACGTCCCGCCGGACACGTGGCGGAGTTGGGCGGATGCCGATGATACCGGGTGGCCCTTCATCCTGTGCGAATACGCGCACGCGATGGGGAACGGCCCGGGCGGCCTCAAGGAATACTGGGAACTGTATTGGTCCCACCCGAAGTTGCAGGGCGGGTTTGTGTGGGAATGGTGCGATCATGCCATCCGCCGCGCACGGCCCGACGGACGCACCGCCTGGCTCTACGGCGGGGATTTTGGGGATGAACCCAACGACCGGAACTTCGTGTGCGACGGCTTGGTGTTCGCCGATAAAGCTCCGGGGCCGGGGTTGATCGAGCTGAAGCATTGGCTGTCACCCGTCACGGCCGAGGCGGTCGATGCCGGCCGCGGGATCATCCGGGTCCGAAATCGTCACGATCACTCCGATCTTTCACAGATCACGCTGGACTGGGAGGTGCGGGACGAGGGCGAGTTCGTCGCGACCGGGTGCGTTCCCCTTCCCTTCGTTGGGCCGGGCGAGGTGGTTGAGCTTACGCTTCCGGTGCCCGCGACCCCGGGGTTTCGCGGCGAACCCCACCTCACGATCCACTTCCGACTCGCAACCGACACGCCTTGGGCGAGGGCGGGTCACTTGATCCAAACGGTGCAGTTCCCGATGGACACCCGCCGCCCGGTCATTCACGCCGGGAGTGGTCCGGCACCGGCGGTGATCGAACGGACCGATTCCCCCCTGGCCACGCGAATCCAGGTCGATGACTTTGAGCTGGAACTCAACCGGGTGGATGGCTCCATCGGCATGCTGCGTTGGCGCGGACAACCGGTCTGGACCTCCGGCCCGCGCTTCCAGTTCTGGCGGGCCCTGACCGACAACGATGCGCCCCGGTCCACCTGGGACAAGACCTTCGCCGCGACCTGGCGCCGGTTCCGGCTCGATCAACTGCGCGAGCGCCTTGAATCAATAACCATAGAACGCAACGACGATGGCGTAACCGTTGCGATCCGGGCGCGCACGGCCCCGCCGGTCCTGTCATGGGGCATCGATACCCAACTCGTCCTGCGACTCGGCGGGGCCGGGATGCTCGGTCTTTCCGCGTCGGGTGAGTTTACCGTGGCGTCTGCGTATGCCGAGGGAGGAGCCGACAACCGCGAGTTCCTTCCACCGCATCTCCCCCGCATCGGATTACAGATGGAAATCCCGGCGGGATTCTCGGATTGGTCGTGGTTCGGCCGCGGCCCCGGCGAGAACTATCCCGACTCTGAAGGGGCGTGTCCGGTGGGGCAATACCGCACCACGTTGGAGCATCTCTTCACTCCCTATGTGTTCCCACAGGAGAACGGCCGGCGCGGTGACTGCCGATGGATCCGGGCGCACGGCCCCGGCATGGACGTGCAGATCGATGGCGACCCGGTCTTCGGTTTCAGCGCACATCGGTACACGACCGCCGACCTTGACCGCACGGACCATCACCATGACCTGATCGCGCGGGAGTCGATCACCCTCACCCTCGACCATCGCCAGTGCGGGGTCGGCACCGGCAGTTGTGGCCCCGCCACGTTTGATGCCTATCGGGTGCCGCCCGCGCCGTTTCAGTTCGGCCTGCGGATTCAGGTGAGTTCGTTTGCCTCTCATTGACCGCTCACCCGGGGATTGTAATTGAACCACGCCGGGCGAAGACTGCCCGGCATCCAGCCTCATCCATGCCGACCGCCCGCAAACGCGTTCTGGTAATCGAAGACGAACCCTCGATCAGCGACACGATCGTTTATGCGCTCGAATCCGAGGGGTTCGAGGCCCGCGTCGAGCCCACCGGCGGGGCCGGCCTCGACACGGCCCGCTCGGGAGAATTCGCCGCGATCATTCTCGATGTCGGGCTTCCAGACATGAGCGGGCTCGACGTCTGCCGTTCGCTCCGGGCCGAGTCCCCGATCCCGGTGCTGTTCCTCACCGCGCGCGCCTCCGAAGTGGACCGGGTGGTGGGGCTCGAACTCGGCGGAGACGATTACGTGGTCAAACCGTTCAGCCCCCGGGAATTGACGGCCCGCCTTCGTGCGGTGCTGCGACGCTCGGGAACTTCGAATGGGGGAGGAACCCCCGGGCCCGCAGCTCCCCCCTGCCCGGGCTTCGCGATCAACGATGCCCGGTACGAGATCCGGCATCACGGCGTGGCGCTCGCACTTTCGCGCACCGAGTTTCGCCTGCTCAGCCTGCTGATTCTCAACCCGGGCAGGGTCTACACCCGGGCCCAATTGATGGATCATGCGTGGGAGGAACCCGAGGCGTCGATGGAACGGACGGTCGACAGTCATATCAAATCGATCCGCGCGAAATTGCGGGCGGCAACCCCAGGGGTTGACCCGATCCAAACACACCGCGGCATTGGGTATTCCCTCGAAGACCCGCGTTGACCGTTGAGCCTCACTGCAAGAATCCTGCTTGGATTTCTCGGGCTGGCCGTGGCGGGCTGGTTCTTTGTCCTGAACCCCGTGGCCGACCGTGTCGAGCGCCAGTATCTCGAGGCGGCGGAGGAACCGATGGTCGATGCCGCCGAGATTCTGGCTGCGCTCGTCGGCGCCGAAATGGACGCCGGACGGGACCCCACCACGGCGCTGCGCGCCGCGTTCGACCGCGCCTCCACGCGCACATTGGACGCGAAGATCTACAGCCTGCACAAGCAGGCGGTCTCCCTCGACGCCTGCCTCGTGGATGCACGCGGCATCGTCATTTTCGACTCCGCCCAGCCCGGGCGGGTCGGACAGGATTTGTCCTCCTCCCTGGATGTCTTCCTCACCCTGCACGGGCAGTACGGCGCCCGATCGACCCGGGAGGACGAATACGATTCCGCATCGTCGGTCATGTATGTGGCGGCTCCCGTCCGGGCCGGGGGCCAAATCGCGGGCGTGCTCTCGGTCTACAAACCGCAGCGGAGCATGTACGCGTTCATCCATGAAACGCGGGCGGAGTTGCGCCGGATCGCGCTGGGCGCCGTGGCGGGGTTCCTGATCGCGGGGCTGTTGTTGTCGCGCTGGGTGGCCGAGCCGCTCCGCCGACTCACGGAACATGCGCGCGCGGTGACCCGCGGCGACCGGACCCCCGCCCCCAGAATGCCCGGCCAGCATCTCTCGGTCCTCGCCCGTGCGCTCGAGACCATGCGGGACGCACTCGAGGGCCGACGCTACGTGGAACGGTACGTGAACCATCTCACCCACGAGATGAAAAGCCCGCTCTCGGCCATCCGGGGCGCCGCGGAAATCCTCGGGGAGAATCCACCGCAGGAGACCCGGCACAAATTTCTCTCGAACATCGTGGGCGAAGCGACCCGGTTGCAGCGGCTCATCGAGCAATTGCTCGCGCTGGCCTCGATGGAAACCCGCAAGCAGCTCGAGACGCGAACCGCCCTCGACCTCGCCAGCGCCGCCGGGGACGTGTGTGCCGAGGCCGCCCCTCGCGCAGAAGCGGGGGGCGTCACGCTCGCCGTCGAGACCGTCCCCTGCCCGTTGACCGGCGATCCCATCCTGCTCGCCCGGGCGATTGAGAACCTGGTGCTGAACGCCATCGAGTTCTCCCCGCCGGGGGCCACGGTGCGGGTCCGGACCCTCACCGCGCAGGAACATGCGGTACTGACCGTGGAGGATGAAGGCCCCGGCATCCCTGAATTTGCCCTGCCGAACCTCTTCACGCGCTTCTATTCGCTGCCCCGGCCCGGCACCGGACGAAAGAGTTCCGGGCTCGGGCTCTGTCTCGCCCGCGAGGCGGCCCTGCTTCACGGGGGAACGGTCACGGTCGGCAACCGCCCCGACCGTTCGGGGGCGGTGGCACGCATCGAGCTCCCCCTTCGATGAAGGCCCGGCCGGGACGATCCGGGCTCGCCGCACCCGGCGTTTTGCGAACCGCCCGGGTTGGGGTTAAGCTTAGCCCAATGGCCTGCGATTTCAAAATGCACCCCGGCCTCGAGACGGTCGTGGACCGTGTGGTCCACGCCCCGCAGCTCGACGCCCCACCCGACCGCCCCCACGCGTTCGTCTATTTCCTGACGATCCGGAATGATTCCGGCGAGCCAGTGACGATTTGCGGGCGCAAATGGGTGGTCACGGACCGGGACGGGCACACTCTGGTGGTCGAAGGCGACGGCGTGGTCGGCAGAAAGCCGAGGATCGAGCCGGGCGAGAGCTTCTCCTACAACAGTTGCCACGTGATCGGCAGCGACAGCACCGCCTGCGGCAGCTTCTTCGGCGTGCTCGACGACGGCACACGCATCCGCGTTCCGATCCCCGAGTTTGCGCTGGCCGTCCCACGCGATCCGGAATGACTCAGCCCGCGGCGGTCAGGACGCGGGCGACCCGGCAATCGTGGGGTTCACGCGGAAGGTGGGGCACCAGCTGGACGCGAAAGCAGACCCCGATGGTCGCGGCCCGGAACCCGGGGGAGGCGAGCAACCGGTCGTAGAATCCCGCACCCCGCCCGAGCCGGTCGCCAGCCTGGGTGAAGGCCAGGCCCGGCACCAACGCAAGATCCGGCGCGCTGACGGGAACCCGGGGGTGCAGGGTGGGGTCGGGCTCCAGAACCCCCCATTTTCCGGGAAGCAACCCCGCGGGATCGGCGACGACGTGCAGCGCGAGTCCGTCGCCATCCACACGGGGGAGAAGCAGCCGCCTCTCGCCGGCAAGCCGCCAGAGATCCGAAAGATCGGGCTCGTCGGCCAGCGCGTGGAAGAGCAACACACAACGCGACCCCGCCCAGTCGGGCCGCGCGATGATGGCACTGACAATCTCACGCGTCTCGGTCCGCTGCGTGTCGGGGGAGACTTTCGCCAGACTCGACCGCAGATCGGTCCGGAGCCGCTTTTTGATTTCAGGAAGGGTCCTCACAGGTTGCAGGGTTGGGATGCACCGCTTACTATCACAATCCACGATCCCCATCGATGCCGTTCCCGAGGCGAATAAAGAAAACCACGATCCGGAAAAGCGAGCTTGTCGCGACCGCACCCGCCGACAGCCCGGCCCCGCGCGCGCCGGTGAAGCAGACCGGCACGAAAGTCGGGCTCACCCCGGGACTTGGCTGGCATCGACGGAATTTCCTGACGAAGGTGCTCCTCCCCACCCTCTTCACCCGCCGCGCGGGACGCCATGCGGAAGCCAAGTTCGCCCTGCTCGGGCCGCGCCAGGTCTGCGTGACGTGGATCGGCCACGCGTCGTTCCTCATCCGCGGAGCGGGCACCAATGTTCTGATCGATCCAAACTGGTCGCAATGGCTGAAGGGCATCAAACGACTGCGCCAGCCCGGCCTGCATCTGCACGACCTGCCCGACATCGGAACCGTGCTCATCACCCACGCCCATTTCGATCATCTCGACCGGCGCACCCTGCGCAAGGTCGCCGCAAACCAACCCATCGTCGTGCCGTTCGAGGTTGGGAATCTGGTCCATGATCTCGGGTTCAAGAAGGTTCACGAACTGCGCTACTGGGAGTCGTGGAAGCGCGGCCCGATGGAGGTCACGCTCACCCCCGCCCATCACTGGGGCGCACGGTTCCTGCACGACGCGCATCGCGGGTTCGGCGGGTATCTCGTGCGACTCGGCCGCCGGACCATCTTTCATTGCGGTGACACGGCCTGGTTTGACGGGTTTCGCGAGATCGGGTCGCACGCCAGGATCGACCTGGCGCTCCTGCCCATCGGAGCCTACGACCCGCCGAGCGGACGCGAAGTGCACATGACCCCCGAGCAGGCCGTGCAGGCCTTTCTGGATCTCGGGGCCGAAACGCTCGTCCCCATGCATTTCGGCACCTTCCGGCTCAGCTACGAACCGATGCACGAACCCCTCGAACGCCTGCTGGCATGTGCCCGCGACGCCGGGATCGAGGATCGGGTCCGCGTGCTGACCGAGGGCGAGTCGGTGGTGTTTTGAACTAAGGCTTCAGCGCCGCGCTCCACTTGGCGATATTGTCCGCCTGGGCCGCGAACAGCGCGTCGGTGGAGTCGAGCACCTCGATCTTTTCGATTTTATCGCCCTTTTCGATCTTGTTGACGACGTCCTGACCTTTGGTGACCGCGCCGAACACGGCGTGCTTGCCATCGAGATGCGGGGTCGGCACGTGCGTGATGAAGATCTGGCTGCCATTGGTGTTCGGACCGGAGTTGGCCATCGAGAACATCCCGGGCTTGTCGTGCTTGAGCGAGGGATCGATCTCGTCGGCAAAGCGATACCCCGGGCTGCCCGTCCCCCAACGCGCCTCCATGCCCGGCTGCTTGGTCTGCGGATCGCCGACCTGGATCATGAAGTTGGGGATCACCCGATGGAAGACGATGGCGTCGTAGAACCCTTTCTTCGAGAGGTTCAAAAAGTTGACGGCGGTCATCGGGACTTTCGAAGCAAACAGCGTTGCTTCGATGTCTCCCTTGGTGGTTTTGAGTACGATGCGGATATCAGTCACGGGCTTATCGGGGTTGGGTTACTTCTTCAAACTCGCATTCCATTTGGCGAGATTTTCGGCCTGGGCAGCAAAGAGTGCGTCGGTTGAATCGAGGATCTCAATTTTCTCGATCTTGTCTCCCTTGCCGTCAAAGCGCACGCGCGGTTCGCCGGTGTTGTTTTTGCCAACCAGGGCAAGCGCGGCATCGAGCCCTTTCGTCACGACACCAAAGACAGAGTGCCGGTCGTTCAGCATCGGGGTCGGGACGTAGGTGAGGAAAAACTGGCTGCCGTTGGTTCCTTTCCCATCCGGCCCCGGGCCAGCGTTTGCCATCGAGAGGATGCCCGCGCGGTCGTGCCGCAACTCGGGAGAAAACTCGTCGGCAAACCGGTACCCCGGGCTTCCGGTCCCGGTGCCTGTGGGATCTCCACCCTGCGCCATGAACCCCTCGATGACGCGATGGAACGCGACGCCCTCGTAGAAGCCGCGTTTGGCGAGATTGAGGAAGTTCGCGGATGTCATGGGAGCTTTCGACGCGAAGATCGTCGCTTCAATATCACCCTTCGTCGTCTTGATCACGATTCGGATGTCCGTGCCTGGCCTGGCAGCGGCGGGGGTCGGGGTTTCAGCGCTGGCGGATTGATGCAGCACGGTGCCGGCGGCGAGCAGGATCGAGCAAAAACGGAGGAGTGATTTCATGCGGAAGGCTACCCTTACTCTGCGGAGCGGCCGGACGCAACCGCGCAACGCGCGCAATTATAGCGTGTTGTGGACGGCGGCGTTGATCCCGGCGCTCGTGGTGCGGCGGTGCGTGGATCGGGCAAGGATGGCAGAACCGGGGTCACCGCCCCCGTCCACATACGAAAGCCGCCTCCTTGCGCAGGCAACCGACTTTTGATCCCGCAACCGCACACCGCATTCGCTTCTCGACGCTCGACGCAAACGAGGTCCGCGGCTACAGTCTGCAACACACATGGCGAAGAACTCTGTCAGCATCGGCCTCGTCCAGATGCGTTGCGGTCCCGACTCGCAGGCGAATCTCGCCAGGGCGATCGAACGCACGCGCGAAGCCGCGGCGGGCGGCGCGAAGATCGTCTGCCTGCAGGAACTTTTCCGCTCCCAGTATTTCTGCCAGGCGGAAGACCATCGATTTTTCGAACTGGGCGAGACGATCCCGGGGCCATCCACCGAAGCCTTCACCGCCCTCGCCGCGGAGCTGGGCATCGTGGTGATCGCCTCGTTGTTCGAGCGGCGCGCAGCCGGTCTCTACCACAATACCGCGGCCATCATCGACGCCGACGGCACGCTGCTCGGGCGCTACCGGAAGATGCACATCCCGGATGACCCGCTGTTCTACGAGAAATTTTATTTCACACCCGGCGATCTCGGTTTTCGCGCCTGGACCACGCGTCATGGACGGATCGGCGTGTGCATTTGCTGGGACCAATGGTATCCCGAGGCGGCGCGGCTCACGGCGCTTGCCGGGGCGGAGATCCTTTTTTATCCCACGGCGATTGGATGGCATCCATCGGAGAAGGCCGTGTTCGGCGCGCGGCAGCACGCCTCCTGGGAGACGATCCAGCGCGGACACGCCATCGCCAACGGCTGTTGGGTCGCGGTTCCCAACCGAATCGGGCACGAGGCGCCCAGTGGCGGGGAGGGCATCGAGTTCTGGGGCCAGAGTTTCGTCGCGGATCCCTCGGGCGAAATCGTTGCCAAAGCGGGGATCGACTCCGAGGAGATTCTTGTGGTGGAGTGCGATCTGGATGCCGTGGAACGCCAGCGCACTCACTGGCCGTTCCTGCGCGACCGCCGGATCGATGCCTACCAGGACATCACGCGGCGCCTGATCGACTGAGTCCATTCACCTTTCCAGATGCCTCTCGCAGAAGCCACCCACGGGCAGCAAACGCCCGCCCAGCTCGGCTACCGGTTCCCCGCGGAATGGGAACCGCACGCCGCCACGTGGATCTCGTGGCCTCACCCCGGAGGCTTCAGCTTCCCCGGCGCCTACGAGCGCGTTCTCCCTGCGTTCGTACGCATGGTGGAAGCCCTTTCCCACTCGGAACCGGTCTGCATCAACATCCGCACGAGGGCGGAGGAGACCGACATCCGCCGACTCGCCGCCAAGGCCGACCCCGCCCATCTCCATTTTCACCCGATTCCGACTGACGAACCCTGGTGCCGGGATCACGGACCGATTTTCCTGACGCGCAAGGAAGCGCCGTCGGTCGCTGCGGTGAAGTGGCGGTTCAACGCGTGGGGCTACAAATACACGCCGTTCGAGCGAGACGATGAAGCGGGCATCCGAATGGCCGGGGCGCTGGGCATCCCACTTTATCAACCCGAGCTTGTGCTGGAAGGCGGCTCCATCGAGACCAACGGGCAGGGGACGCTTCTCACCACCCAGAGTTGCCTGCTCAACCCGAACCGCAATCCGGATCGCGACCGCAAACAGATCGAGCAACTCCTTCGCGACCATCTCGGCGTGCGCAAGGTGCTCTGGCTGGGCGATGGGATCGAAGGGGACGACACCGACGGGCACATCGACGACATCACGCGGTTCGTCGGGCCCAACTGCGTGGTCACCTGCGTGGAGGAAGACGAAGAGGATCCCAACCACGCCCCGCTGCGCGACAACCGTGCGAAGCTGATGGAGATGAAGACCGCCGACGGCGAGTTGCTCGACGTGATCGATCTCCCCATGCCTCCCCGGATGGTGCGCCAGGGCCATCGATTGCCGGCCAGCTATGCCAACTTTTATATCGGCAACAAGGTCGTCCTGATGCCCGCCTTCGCCGACCCGGCCGACCAGTGGGCGGCCACCATCCTCCAGAATGCATTTCCCGACCGCGAGATCCTGGCGATCGATTGTCGCGAACTGATCTGGGGCCTGGGGGCCTTTCACTGCCTCACCCAGCAGCAGCCCAAACCGGAAGCCTGATTCCGATCTCCGGGAGCTGCCGGAGTGCCGTGTCGCCGGATTGCCGTGTCGCCGGATTGCCGTGTCGCCGGATTGCCGTGTCGCCGGATTGCCGTTGCGACCACCTCCCGTCCGGGTGATGATTGGCGGTTCTTGTGTCCATCCGCTTCACCAGCCTGACCCGCGCCCGTGAGATCGGCGCCAATTCCTACCTCGTCGAGGGACCCGAGGGACGTCTCCTGCTCGACTGCGGGATGCATCCCACCGAGGAGGGCGAAGCCGCCACTCCGCGGCTCAGCCAGGTCACCGCGCTGGACGCCATCGTGCTCACCCACTCCCACCAGGACCACGTCGGGTGCCTGCCGCTCATCCAACGCCGATTCACGCGCACCCCGGTCTTCATGACGCATGCCACCGCCGCCCTGGCGGACATCATGCTTCACAACTCGGTCAACGTGATGGGCCGCAAGCGCCAGGCCTTGGACCGGCCGGATTACCCGCTCTTCACCCATCGCGAGGTTGCCCAGTTCTCCGGTTCCTGGCGCCCCATCCCGCTCCATCGCCCCTTCGCCTTCGGTGGTGAACGCGCAGGACCGGGCGAGGAGGGCACGCTGAGCTTCTCGGACGCCGGACACATCCTCGGCTCTGTTGCCGTGTCTGTTCGCATGGACGGCCGCACGTTGCTCTACACCGGTGATCTGAACCCGGAAAACCAGACCCTGATCCCCGGTGCAGCCCTCCCGGAGGATCCCGTGGACATTCTTGTGCTCGAAACCACCCGGGGCGACGCCCCGACCCCGGAAGGATGGAGCCGGGCCAACGAGGAGCGGCGGTTTGTGGATGCGGTGGTCTCCGCCCTGCAACCCGGCGGCGCGGTCATGGTCCCGGTGTTCGCTCTCGGGAAGACTCAGGAGATTCTCACCATCCTGCACCTCGCGCGGCAGACGGGCGCGCTGCCGCCGTGTCCGATTTACATCGGGGGTCTGGGAACCAAGTTCACCGAGGAGTACGACGAGTTATCGCATCAGACCCCGCGTCTGCTGCCCGGCCTCGAGCTCATGCGGGCGGTGGCTCCGTTCACGCTGGGCGGCGACCAAGTCTCCAATGCCCCGGTGGATCGACCCCGGATTTATGCCGTCTCGAGCGGAATGATGACCCCTGAGACCGTCTCGAACCGGCTGGCCCAGCGCATGCTCGACAACCCGCGCAGCAGCATTCTCTTCGTCGGCTACACCGACCCCGACTCCCCGGCCGGGAAATTGCGCGCAACCCCGCCCGGCGGGCGGATTCGCCTCGCGCCCGACGCCCCCGAACGCGAACTCCGCTGCCAGGTCGACGCCTTCTCCTTCAGCGCGCACGGCGGCCGCGAGCATCTGCTCGATCTCGCGTGCCGGATGCGTCCGTCCACCGTCGTGTTGGTCCACGGCGATCCTGCCGCGGTGGAGTGGTTTCGCGCGCGACTGGCCGAGCGACTCCCCTCCGCAACACTCGTGCTTCCTCCGCCCGGTCAGACGATTGAGTTGTGAGCGGGCCTTGGGTGTGAACAATCAGGGCGCCATGCACATTCAGGACATTCTGGCCGCCCATCGCGTCAGCTTCTCATTCGAGTTCTTTCCACCGAAGAGTGCGGACGGGGCGGAGGCGCTTTACCGCACGATCTCGGACCTCGAACCGTTGCGGCCGGCATTCGTCAGTGTCACCTACGGAGCCGGGGGTTCCACGCGAGAGATGACCCACGACCTCGTGGTGCGGATCAAGACCACCACCGACATCGTGCCGATCCCGCACCTCACGTGCGTCTGCCACAGCGAACCCGAGATTCGATCCATCCTCGAACGCTACGCCGAGGCCGGGGTCGGCAACATCCTCGCCCTCGGCGGAGACCCGCCCAAGGACCTTGCCGGTTATCGCCGGGAAAACGACGCATTCCAGCACGCCGCCAACCTGGTGGCCCGTATCCGGCAATTCAACTCCTCCGGCCGCCCTGCCGATCCGCGCGGGTTCGGCACGGGCGTGGCCGGCTTTCCGGAAGGACATCCCGCAACCCCCAATCGCCTTCTGGAAATGGACTATCTCAAGGCCAAGGTGGACGCCGGGGCGGATTACATCGTCACTCAACTCTTCTTCGACAACCGCGACTTTCTCGATTTCCGGGATCGCTGCGACCTGGCCGGCATCCGAATCCCGATTCTCGCGGGCATCATGCCCGTCACCTCGCTGGGAAGCATGCGCCGCATGGCGGAGCTCGCCGCCGGCGCCCGGTTTCCCGCCAAGCTCCTGCGCGCCCTGGACCGCTGCAACGGCGAGTCGGATGCAGTCAGCCGCGTTGGCATCCACTACGCCTCCGAACAATGCCACGGACTGCTCGATGAAGGCGTGCGGGGAATTCATTTTTACACGCTCAACCGATCCGACGCCACGCGTCAGATCTACGCCAATCTGGGGCTGGGGGAGACGCGCGCCATATCCCCCCAATGAAACGGCACGCGCTTCCCGCGCTGGTCCAGACGCTCGGCGGCATCCTGCTGGTCGGCGGGGTTGCGCTCGCATTCCGGTTCCTGCCGGTTCTTGACTGGCTCGCCTGGCTTCAACATTCCATCGCCCGACTGGGGCCGGGCGGTGCCGCGCTCTATCCCCTCGCCTACGCCGCCTGCAATGTCCTGCTTCTTCCGGGCGGCATCCTGAGCGTCGGCGGGGGGTTCTTCTTCGGCCTGCGCTGGGGATTCCTGCTGGTGCTCACCGGCAATCTCCTGGGGGCGGCGGTGGCGTTCGCGATTGGCCGCGGCATCGGACGTCGCCTCGTGCGGAAACATCTCCTCGCCCGGCCGCGCTGGGCGGCCCTGGACCGGGCAATCCAGCGCGAAGGTTGGAAAATCGTCTTGCTCAGCCAGCTCAACCCGCTCTTCCCCACCAGCCTCCTGAATTACCTGTACGGGGTCACCGGCGTGCCGTTCCGATCGTGCATGGGCTGGATCGCGCTCGGCCAGGCGCCGGGGCTGCTCCTGTACGTCTATCTCGGAACCCTCGGCCAATTCGGGATCAAACTCTGGAAAGGCACCTCGAATCCGCGTCCCATCGAGTATATCTGCTGGATCGGGGGCGGTCTGTTGATTCTTGTCACGACCACGTTGCTCGGGCGAATTGCCCTGCGATTGCTGCGCGAGGCCGCTGCAACCGAAGACCCGCATCTGCAAGGCGCCCCTCCTCCACAGACCAACCCCGGCACCAACACCCCGCTCCCGGGCGGCGACCGCAACTCCAACCCGCTATGAACCCACCCTCCAAAGAACTCATCGACAACCTCCGTCACCCCCTGCGCCCGGCTCTCCCGGGAATGCTGCTCGCCGTGCTCACGCTGCTCTTCGGTTTCGCCCTGGGCATCGTCTTCGGCCTCAACGAGGACGGACTCAAATCAACGTTGAAAGCATCCGCCGCAGAAGTGCGCGAGTCGGCCTATCATGGCGACGACGCGGCGATCAAAGCGGTGCTCGACAAATCTTGGGTTTACATGCAACGCGCCCATCTTCACGCCGGGGGGCTGGGTGCGGCGGCGGTGGGCCTGATTCTGCTCCTGAGTCTGCTCGCCGCCCCGCCCGGCTTGACGCGCGCCATCAGCCTCGGCCTCGGCGCGGGAGGGTTGGGCTATGCTGCGTACTGGCTGTGGGCCGGTTTCCGGGCACCTGCCCTTGGCAGCACAGCGGCCGCCAAAGAGTCGCTGAAATGGCTCGCCCTGCCGTCCTCCGCTGCCGTGGTGATCTCGACGGCAGCCATCGCCGTCTTGATCGTCTGCGCGATCGCTCGTCGACGATAACCTGCGGGCTGGGCCGCTCATTCGAGCTTCCCCCTCTGGTGAGGGGGTGAGTCTGCGAGCTCAAACCGATCCGTTGACAGGGGGGCTTGCGGTGGTAGCGTCTCGGTGCGCCGTTTATTGAACGTTCAGATTATCCCCACATGTTCTGCGAAGAGCCTCAACCGATCGGTCGCATCTCATTGACCCTCAACTGTGGACTCGACTCTGCCAGCGTGGCGGGTTCGGAGATTGAACCCATCGAGGGCGGGTTTCAAATGCGCACACCCTGGGCCTTCAAGCCGGGTGAAATCGTCGTGATGGCGTTCGAGTGCGTCGGGTGCACTCGCTGCCAGAACCCGGTTGAGATCCTGATCGCCGACTGCCGGGCCGGGGAGGCCAAGCGGTCGGGCTATCTCACCACGTTTTTGTTCCTCGATACGATCGGATCACGATGCACATCCGACCCGGCCAGTCCGGAGCCACCGCTCCATTCACGGGGCCGATAGCCCCCCAATCCTCACGAAGGGCGGGGGAGCAGGAGATCCGGTCTGACTGGGATCCACCGAATTCACCGGATCCACGCAACCCGGCTGCTCGCTGGAACGTGCCTATTTCAGCCCCGCGAGGGCCTTGGCGAACCCGCTCTTCTTTCGGTCGGCGGAGTTCTTGTGGATCACCCCTCGCTTCGAGGCCCGGTCGAGTTCGGAACTGAACGCGCTGACGGCGGCGGCGGCGGCAGCCTTGTCGGCCGACTTCACAGCCGCGACCGCCTTCTTTTGGGCGGACCGAACGGCGGTCTTGATCGAGCGCCCGTGAACGGTGCGCTTTTTGGTCTGTCGGGCTCGCTTGGCTGCGGACTTGGTATTGGCCATGGGTACAGGGTCGGAATAAAGGGTGCGTATCCATGTTCGCCCGCTCGCCGGGTGTCAAGGGAAACCTCAGCCGAGAACGACGGTCCGCCAGTCGCTTCGGCGGTGGAAATCCGCAACCGGATGGGGAGATGTCGAGGAAAGGAGCGGCGCGACGGCCTCAGGCCCGTAATCGTAGCGGCTGAAGGATAGTGCCCAACGGGTCCCGTGGCCGCACCCCGCCGGGTTCAACGATTCGAGGGCTTGCGCGAAAACCACTCCCTCGACCTCCCATCCGTCGGGGACGAGGCGCGGTTCGGCGCGGAACAGGGGCTCTGTCCGCACGAACGCACCCAGATCCCGTTCGTTGCGCGCGCGCATCGCGGTGAGGATGGACACTGAGGGCCACCCGAGTTGAAGCGTGCAGCCATTGGGGGCGACATGAAGTTCGAGGTAAGCTTCGGCCCCGGGTGATCCCGCGAAGATCTCCAACACGTCGCCCAGTTCCCAAAGCCGTTCGCCCGGACCGCGGGCGCGCGTCCCAACATCCAGATCCGCCAGGCGGGCTAGGAAATGGAGGCCGATGGCGGACCAGGACAGGTCCACGGTGGATGGGCCCGTCGCATCGCGCACGGAGTGACGCGATCCACCTTGGATGGTCTGCCTCGGCACGGGACCGAACTCCCACACCAACGGAGAAGTGTCTGATCCCCGGCCCGGACAGCATTCCCCGGCTGTCATCGCGGACGCGAGTGGAGCGGGGCTCAACGGCCTGTGGGCGAAGCGCCCGGGGCCGGGAGGTCCGGGTTGAGCGCCGATGGCGAAGGCGAAGCGGCGCCCGAAGCCGTCGGCGCTTCGATGGGCAGGTCGAGCACGGCGTAGTCCGAAAGATTGACGAGAAACACTCCGTCCGTCGTGCTGGACCGGGCAAACCGATGACCGTCCGGACTGGCGGCCCCCACGGTCAGGGTGCGTTTCTCGGCGCCGAGGGTGAACTCGACGGTCACCGGGGACTGGTCGAATCCGTGGCCGGGTTCCGGGGTGGTTGCGACCCAACGCACGGCGCGGAGGTTGGCAAGGACGTTGACCAACGACTGGATGGCGACCGGTTTGGCGGCGAGATCGCCGCCGCCCGGTGCTTTCCATGCGCCCTCGGCGGCTCGTTCCGCCCGGATCTCGATGCCGCCCGGCTTGCGGAGCGTGAAGGCCCGGATCTCCTCGGCTTTGCCCATAAGCACCGGTGCCTCACGAAAGGCGACCCCCGGCAGATCCATCTGATCGAAAACCGCCTGGTCGACGTTGACGATGAAGGGTTCCTCCTCAATCCGGGCATAAATCGCGCCCTTCTCAGCCCTCCCGAACGCCACCGTGGCGATGGGTTGCTCGCCCGCCCTGGCTTCGGCGGTATTCTCGGTCGAGTAGGAGCTGACCGTCACCCGCAGCGCGGGATCCTGGAGACCATACTTCGCGAGGTCGGAGGCGGTGTCGGCCACAAAATCGAGCACCTCAGTGCCCGTCAACCGGTCGAGGAGAAGATTCACATCGCCGCGCGAGGCCGCCCGGCCTTTGCCATCCTTGTCGGGGTTGATGGTCCACTCCTCCCCCTTGCGTCCAAACACCGTGCGCCCATGCGCCTTGCTGGCCAGCGTCACGCGGTCCACCAGATCGCGGTCGAACCGCGCGAGCTTGCGTTCGCGAAGATCGTTGGGCTTCGTGTCGAGCACCGCGGCGCTCCCGGTCGCGAGCGTGTAAACCGACTTTCGCGTCGCGAATCGGGCGGTGATCTCGGTCTTGTCGGGCCCGGGCTCCGGACCGAACTCCAGGATCTGCGGCTCCGCCCCGGCTTCGGGGAACAGCGCGACCGAGCCCCGTGCGTCACCGAAGGCCGCGGCGCCACCGTCGGCGGAATCGGATGACACGAACGATTCGATGCTGGTGTTGAGCACCTGCGCGATGAGATTGGTGATCCGGGCCGCATCCGCGCGGGCCTTGACCGGTCGGACCAGGCGCCAGCGCTCTTTCTCGCGCACGGCTTCGATCTCGCCGGCTGGCGATTTCACGACGACCTTTTCGACGCGGGCGGGATCGAGATCCGACAGTCGGCGATCCCGGAATTGCTCGGGCTTTTTGCGGATGGTCTCGAGGATCGAATCGGAGATCACGTAGACATCGTGGGCCTCTCCCAACCGGGCGTAGATGCGGCCCTCGACCGCCGTCTCCTTGCCAAACAGGATCGGGGGCGGGGCATCCTCCCCCTCGAACGCGAGCCTCAGTTTCGGCGTCGAAAGCCCGAACTCTGAAATCCGGGCGCGGGCCGCGTCCTTGTCGTCGCCCGCGGGGATCATCTGCTCTCTCCCGATCGATTCCGCGGCCCCGAGAATCTGTTGGGCGATGGAGGGGTCGGCACGATCCTCGACCGGTTTGGTGACACGCCAGGAATTGTCCTTCCGCTCGAGCGTGACCACGGTTTCCCCGTCGGTGACCGTGATCTGCCTCACCTTTCCGGGATCGAGCGCCACGAGGTTGGCGCCCTGCTCGATTTTCTCGCGCGTGCCGGGCTTTTTCGTTTCGTAAAACGTGATGAATGCCAGCAGGCCAGCCACAACGACGAGCAGCAGGAGCGTCGATTTCTTGTTCATTGCACGGAATCGTGAGGGGAACCAATCCAGCGGATCACCTGCGCCGGGTCCACCAGACGGCCCACCCGATCACACCCGCCACCAGCGGCATGACCAGCATCCCGACGATCAGGATAGTGCGGAGTTGGGCGTCGGTCAGGTTGAGGGTGAACGGCCGGACCTCCTTGGGGGCGATGGCGATCAGGTCCTGACGGTCGAGCAGCCAGTTGATGCCTGCGAGCAGGAAATCGACATTCGGCTCGGTCAGCGCCTCGTTGCGCAGGAACGCCGCGTTGCCGAGGGCGATCAGGCGCGATGGATTCACCTTCACCGTGCCGTCGGGAAGGGCCCCTTTCTCGACGGAAACGGCGAGATCGAGAGGGGCCGCATGATCTTTCCCCGCCTCGAACTCAATCGGGACATCCTCGCTCAGCGCATCCCCCACCTCACCCCAGAAACCCTCGCCCGCCCGGATCAGCGGGGTCAGGCTCAACCCGCGCGACCGGGCCGACTCCGGGTCGAGACCCAGCGACTGCGTCCCGCCAAGAAGCAGCGCGGTGGCATCCGCGAGATTTTTCGTGATCGGGCTGCCGGACTCGAAGCTTCCCTGCACATCCTTGAGAATGCCGATCACCGGTCCCATGGGCACGGTGCGCAACACGCGATCTCCGCGGGGATTCACCCCCAGCTCGCGCAGAAACTCCTTGAGGCGCGGCGTGCTCGCCCCCGGATCGAGCGCCACGACGAGCCGCCCCTGCTTTTCCCAATAGGCACGCAGGATGCGCTCCTCACGCTCGGTGAAGTCATATTTCGGCCCCGCAATAACCACCACCCCGATGTTCTTCGCGATCTCGTCCAGCCCCGCAAGATTGAGCGTCTCGGGCTTCGCGTTCTGACGTGCCAGGTAGAGCAGCAGCGTCGAGAGATCCCCCTCCCCCTCAATCGACACCTCCCCGTGCCCGGTCGTGAAGGCGATGCGGTGGGTCTTCTCCTCGACCAACTCGAGCAGCGCAGCGGTGATCGCCTGTTCGCCCTTGAACGCCTTCACCCGCGGCGGCTGGCCGAACATCGCTCCCGAGTTGTCATACTCGGCCATGTCCATGCCGGTCACGAACTTGCTGCGGTCGGCATAGTCGAGGATGACCAGATTCTCCTGCGTCCCGAACTTGTATTTCGCCTGCAGATCCCGCGCCCGCGTGAAGTTCTTATACTGGTCGATGAACTCGACGGTCACCTTGCCGCGCCCGGCGTATTGATACTCCTTCAGCAGGCTGTCCACGTCGCGGTAAACCTCGCCCCCGGGGGCGCCCGGCGAGAAGAGGACGATCGCCCGGAGCGGTTTTTCGAGCGCCCCCAGGATCTTGCGGGTCTGCTCGGAGAGCGCGTACTTGCCCTCCCGGGAAAAATCCCAGCGCTTGTAATGTTTGAACGCCAGGTAATTCACCATCGCCAGCAACGCCCCGAGCAGAACCAGCTGGACGAGGACGTTCATGCCGATCTCGAATCGCTTGATCCGAAACACCTTGGATTCCTGCTTGCGGCTCATGGATGGAAGAGAGGGGAGGGACCGGGAGGCGGCATCACGCGCGCCATTTGCGGTACTGAAACACCTGAAACGTCAGTGCCAGCGTCACGGCGGTCATGCTGCCATACCAGACGAGCGCACGGGAATCGATGATCCCCTTGGTAAACTCGCCCATGTGCTCGATGGCCGAGAAATACCCGACGACGTCCCGGACAATCGGGCGCATATCGAGCACGATGAACGAGAGTAAGCCGGAAAAGAACAGGAGCGTGATGATGCAGAAGGAGATCACGGCGGCAATGATCTGGTTCCTCGTGAGGGAGGAGGCGAGGCAGCCAATGGCGATGTAGAACATGCCCAGCAGCAACAGCAGCAGATACGTCGCCCAGTAGGCGCCGGCCGCGTTGGCGGCCGTGCCACGGGTGATCGCGCTGAACAGCACAAAATAAATCAGGCTTGGCAGCCAGAGCAGGATGTAGAACAGGAGCGCCCCGAAATATTTCGACAACACCACCTCGAGATCCCGCACCGGAGCGGTCATCAACGACTCGATGGTCCCCATCCGGAACTCGTCGGAAAACGTCCGCATGGTGATGAGCGGCAGCGGCAGCAGGAACGCAAACCAGAACAGCACCGTGTTGAAGAACGCCTCGATCACCGTCACCTCGGTCGGACCCCGGTTGAGCAGGGAAACCGTGGCCCAGAAGTTGAACCCGGTGAGGAGCAGGAAAAAGAAGAGCACCACGTACGCGATGGGCGAGTAGAAGTAACTCTTCAACTCGCGACCGAGGAGGGTGAAGAAGCGGCTCATGGGTTCGGGGATTGGGAAAAGGGGCGGCGGGCGGCGGGCACTTGGGCGGAACCCTCACCCGTTCGACTGCGTCAGTTCGACGAAAACATCCTCGAGGGTCACGTTGCGCTGGGTCAATTCACGGACCGCCCACCGGCGCTCGACCGCCAGTCGGAACATCTCCTCGCGGATATCCGCGTTCGCCTCGATCCGCAACTGACAGACCGACCAGTCGCCGTCGGCGGTGACCGTCACGTCGCGGACCGCCGGGATTCGGCGCAGAATCTCGGCGGGATTGTCGGCGCCGGGCTGCACCTCGATCCGGGCGTCGCCGGCGGATCGAATGGCGTTGCGCAAGTTTTGCGGGCTGTCCGAGGCGACAATGCGTCCCTTGCCGATGATGATGACGCGGGTGCAGGTCATCTCGACCTCGGGCAGAATATGCGTCGACAACAGGATCGTGTGGCGCTTGCCGAGGTTCCGGATTAATTCGCGGACCTGCCGGATCTGGTTGGGGTCGAGCCCGATGGTCGGCTCGTCGAGGATCAGCAGGTCGGGTTCGTGGATCAAGGCGTCGGCCAGACCGACCCGCTGACGGTACCCCTTCGAAAGGGCGGAGATCGGCTTGCGATCCACGTCCCCCAGGCTGCACAGCTCGAGCACCTCGCCGAGACGCTCCTTGAGTCGGCCGCCCCGCACCCCTTTCAGGGCGCCGCGGTAGGCCAGATACTCCGAAACCCGCATGTCGGTGTAGAGCGGGACGTTCTCCGGCATGTACCCGAGATGCCGCCGGGCCTCGACCGATTGGCTGAAAACATCAAACCCCGCAATTGACGCGCGCCCGAAAGTGGCCGGCATGAACGACGACAGAATCCGCATGGTCGTGCTCTTGCCGGCACCGTTGGGACCGAGAAACCCGACGATCTCCCCTTTCTCGACCTCAAAACTCACGTCGTTTACGGCCGTGTGGCCCGCATACCGTTTGGTGAGATTCTCGACTTTGATCATGCTGCGACGGATTTGACTCTGCTCCCGCAAAAACGTTCAACGGCGACGTTCAACGGCGCGGGAAGGGGCGCGTGATACCCCCCGGGACGGCGCATGGCAAGCTCCGATGGCCCCGGCCCGTCGGAAACGGTTCACCCAAAACAACATGGAGTAGGGCCGGGCCCGCCTGGTTCACGCGAGTCGGGCGGAGGGACGGACACGTTGGGTGCCCGACGGTGCCCGACGGTGCCCGACGGTGCCCGACGGTGCCCGACGGTGCCCGACGGTGCCCGACGGGGGATTTAAGCGCGGCCCGAGGCACCGACAACGCGGTGCCCTCCACAACCAGGCGCCTCATCGCTGGAGGGCATCGCGTTGTCGATGCCTCAGGCCGCGCCATGATCGCCCAGACTTCCCGGGGAGCCTGGCAAAGGGACGGACACGTTGATCCGGGCAGAGGGACGGACACGTCGATGGCGCAGACACTTTGATGGCTCCGATGGCCCCGGCCCGTCGGAAACGGTTCACCCAAAAGAACATGGAGTAGAGCCGGGCCCGCCCGGTTCACGCGAGTCGGGTGGAGGAACGGACACGTTGGATGCCCGACGATGCCCGACGATGCCCGACGATGCCCGACGGTGCCCGACGGGGGATTTAAAAGCGCGGCCTGAGGCACCGACAACGCGGTGCCCTCCACGGCCAGGCGCCTCATCGCTGGAGGGCATCGCGTTGTCGATGCCTCAGGCCGCGCCATGATCGCCCAGACTTCCCCGGGAGCCTGGCAATGGGACGGACACGTTGATGGCTCCGGACACTCTGATGGCGCAGACACGTTGATGACACTTTGACGGCGCATCGCGCGTCCAGCCGTCCGGTCCGAGTCGATAACTCACGGTTCCCACCCGTACGCGGGTGGTCTCGCCCGGATTGTCGACCCCGACGGGTGGCGCCTCGCCCGGTTGTAGCGTGAGGATGGTGCAGACCCAGAGGGGTGGGGCCGCAGCCCGTTGTGTCGACCGGGTATCCTCGCCGAGGTCCCGTTCGAGTTCGTCGAGGCCGGGAATGCCGGGGGCCTGTTTGTCGCCCGCCCGCTTCGTCTGCTTCGTCTCCCGTTCCACGGCGGTTTCGATTCGGTCGAGCCGCGCCTCCAGAATGCGACGGGTGCCCTCACGGTTTCCCGATCGCTCGTTCCAGTGCAGCGGGGCCGGGGCGTGCACCCGGATTTGGAGCGTCCCCGGAGGTGCGGAGCCGTCCCGGGGACGGCCCGGGGCAACGACGATCCCGTGTTCGTGGTAACGGATCCCGTGGCCGGTTGCGGTGGCGCGTTCGTTGACGAATCCGCCGGGGGCGCCGACATCGAACCGCCAGATCTTCTCGAGAAAAGCGGCCCGCTCGATGCGGTCTGCGATCAGCACCACCGCGCCGTCGGCGCTCGCGTAGTCCACCATAAAGAATCGGCGGACGCGTGGACCCTCGGGCACGGCCTTGCCCGCGGGGGCGTCGCGGCCGGCCCCGGGAGTGGCGCGTTTCCGGAAGGTGTTGAGGTCCAGGACCACCGAGCCGGAACCATCCGCGTCGAACCGTCGGCTCACAACGGTTGCCGGTTCGGCGGGCTCGAGATCGCCGATGGCGAGCAGGTTGCCATTGGCGGGGTCCGCGCCATCCCGCCATTCTATCCAACCCCGTCGGAACCCATACAACCCGAAGTGCCCCGCGCACGCACCGTCGGTGAACGGGCGGTTGCCGCTCTGGACCAGTGCGAGCAGGTCCCGGCCGGATGCGTGAAACACATCGATTCCATGGCTCGGGAACGACCCCGCCGGTGGGATGGCGCGGGAAGCGGGTGGGGAAGGGAGCGAAGCCAAAGCCACGAGTGCCGAGATCGCATCGGTCGGTCGCCGGAATTCCGTCTGCGCCCGGGCGAGGCTGAGAACCGTGCCGAGATCGACGGGATCGAGGAAGGGCAGGGCGTTCCAGGCGAGGTAACGGAATCGGGGTCGATCCCAGGTCTCGCCCAGTCGCGCCAGGAGCGGCGCGGATCCGCGGATGCGGAGTTCCGCGCCGAGGTTTTCCCCGGTGAGTTGGGCCCAGGATCGGGCGAAAGGCAGCACCCCCTCCTGCGCTTCCCAGACCCGCCATCCATCCTCGCCCACCCGTGCCTTGGCGTGCCGGATCAGGCTGCGTCGGATGGAGAGAACGGAGCGGGCAAGCGGGTTGGTTGCCGGGTCGAGTGATCCGGCCGCGGCGGCGGCGGCCTCGACGGCGGCGAGATCGGAGCGACGATCGGCGGCTGTATAATCCCGCAGACGCGGCGCCTGACTCGAATACCCACCGACGACCTCCACATCAACGACGAGGGGGTAGAGACCCGGTCCGATCCGGACGAGATCACCGTCCTTGAGTTCCCGTCCATTCAGCCACATGCGGTTGCCGCAGGAAGCGCTTCTCCAGTTCGGGAGGGCTTGAATGATGCGGTCGCGGTCGTTGGCGACGACCGTATAGATCAAGATGTTGAGGCTTGGGGATTGGCCGCGTTCGCGGGCCCAACGTCGGGTTAGTTCGATCCCGGGCCAGTATCCGCCTCCGGTGGAGCTTGCCCAGTAGCGGGCGCAGACCCGTGAGTAAATGGCACCGCCGCCGGGATTCGATGCGCCGCTTGGGCGGTAGTGTCGCCACTCGACAGGGATTCCATCGCTTTGGACCCGATCGCCCGGCGCGGGGCGCGCGGCACCGGGGCCGCCCATGGAGGGGAGGTTATGGTCCTCCCGATCGCGAAGGAAAGGTCCGGACAGCAGCCATTCGCGCGGCATCACGTCACTTTCGAACGGCAACACCGGCACGCCGGCAGCCGGGTCGTAATCCCCGGCCGGTTCGAGTCGCGGAGTTTCGTCGACGGAGGGAGGTCGATAGACGGGCGTTGGGTCGCCCAGGATGGCGAGGGCGCCGAGGGCGGCGGCGGCACGGAACTGTGCGCCGTTGGAGTCGCCGACTGACCGGATGGAGAATGCCGCGTGGTCGTTCGCGAATCGGTAACGGTCGGTGACGCGGAGGGGATCGGTGGTCTCGTCGCAGAGCGCCAGTTGGCGCGCATTTTTCCAGAGATAGCTGTAGACCATCGCGCGAAAGCCCGGGTCCCAGGTTTCGCCCGACCCGTCGTAGGCGTAGGCGAGGCCGATCAGCGTGTGGGGGTGGATCCAGCCGCCGCCGTAGTAGTAATTGCCGAACAGGTTCGTGCGCGAGAGGCGCTCCGCCTTTTGGGCGTCGGCTTTGTCCCCGGTAAGCTGGAACAGGAACGCATGGCCGGCCGCCCAGAGATTCCCCATCGAATGCTCCGCACCCGGCGGGTGGTAGGAGAAGCCGTGCTTTTCCGCACGATCCAACAGGGCGCGCAGGGACGCGACGATCGCCTGGCCCTCGGGGGTTTGTGCCGCTTTGCGGATCGCGGGCAGTTGTTCCTTGGTGAAGAGCAGGCGCGGGTGAGATCCCTCCAAGGCCAGTTTCGGGCCCGGCTTCGCGGTCGTCGCGGCGGCCATCCCCTCCCAGGGCGAATCTGCAAGTCGGAACTCGCGCACGCGGAGGAGACGGTGCGTTTCGGTCTCTTTGAACCCCGGGATCGGGCCGAACCCCCAGGCCCGTTCAAGCTCGTCCAGCTCGGTGGCCGGGGCCGGGGTCGGTCTGGCGCGAAAGGTGCCGTTCCACTGACCGGGTTCGCCGGCGCTCAGCTCAATATCGAACCCGACCCTCCCGCCGGTGGACAGCGGTTGGGTCCGGTGCGGTCCGATCCGGGCCTCGATTTCCATTTTCCATCCGCTCCCCACACGGGAAGCAGAGATCACCCGCACGAGATGCTCGGTCGCCGGCAGTCTGGGAGTCCATGCCCAGGCGGATCCGGCGGAGGGGGGCTCACCGGCCGGGCCCGGAAGTTCGAGGTCGATCTCAAGCGGAACCCGGACGGCTGCGCCCTTGCGGTCTGTGAGGATGAGGCCTTCCTCCAGTCGGATCGCAAGGGTCTCCGCGTTTGAAGCGGTGACCGCGGTTGCGGCGAACAGCAGGCATACGATCCAGCGACGTTTCATTCCGCTTCTCCGAATCGGATGAGGTGCTCCTCGTAGTGGACCGGCTGCGGCCCGACCCAGAGGAACGGACCGCTCTCATCCTTCGCCGGGCGGATGGGTGGAGGAACGCCGTCCGACACGGTCATGGCAATCACCCAACTGTCACGAGCCCGACCTTTGCGGTCAGGCGCGCCCATTTTCACCGAACTGGTCTCGCGCAGAATTCTGAGAAAGTAGAGTTTCTGGAGCCGCTCCAATGCGGCCTCGCGGGACAGTTCTGCGGTATCGTCCTCGAGTCGGAACTCGCGCAGGTCGCGCTCCGCGCCACTTCCTTCGCTCTTCCCGAGGAACGCACCGATCTCCTTTTCGAGGCGGTCCATGGCTCCTTCCAATGCCTCGGGTGCCCGGCTGCCGGGGCGCCAGCGATAGATTCGCAGCTTCCCTCCATCGGGCCCGGCGGGCTCATACGCGATCTGCGCGGATGCAGGGTAAAGCACCGTTCCGGCGAGGACGCGCTGCCCGCCGGGCAGCCGGACCTCGAAGGTCCGATCGGTGATCCGGACCGCCTGTTCCGGCCAGTTACCGACCTGGATCTGCCAGACTTGTTGTCGATCCTTCAGCCCGTCGTTTCCCTCCACGAATACCATCACCGTCCCCGCCCCGCTCCGGCCGGAAGTATCGATGCCCACGGTCCGCCAGTGATGACTCTCCTCAAGTTCCTCGGCGTTGTCGGCATCGGTGTCGGTTTCCCGGAACGACCCGCCTCTCGCCGAAAAGCTCGCGGAACCGTCCGCCCGGACTTCGACCCTGGCGCGTTGTCCGCGCCCGGTCCAGGCAGCCGCTCCGCGCGAGGTGGTTTCGCTGTCCAAGGCCTGCACGACATTCCATCGGGTGGCGTCAGGCCACGCGAACAACGGCAGGCCGCGCACCGGTCGCACCCAATCGGTCCGGCCGGTCGCGAGCAGGAACTGTCCGCAAGGCGAAACCTCCGGGGCGGGGGACGCGCCTGAATGGAATCGGAAACGCCGATCCCCATCCAACATCAGGTAAGCCTGCATGGTGCGGTCCTCGATGATTCGGGGGAGCGGCGGGCCTTTTGCAGTCGGGTTCGTATGCGCGACCGCCGCACACCATGCCTGCAAGGGGCTCGATACGGGGCGACCGGCCCGTTCCCATTCCGGAGTCAATGCAGCCCGCACAGCTGTCTCTTATACACATCTGACGCTGCCGACGAATAGAGAGGTGTAGATCTCGGTGGTCGCCGTATCATT